>ERZ773156.28-NODE-28-length-207554-cov-22.32_pt1 | contig 207554 bp, 170 predicted proteins | sample MGYA00511895_ERZ773156 | MGnify/ENA primary metagenome ERZ773156 (study PRJEB29015, sample SAMEA2737850) | human gut metagenome | biome: human gut; feature: human-associated habitat; material: faeces | place: China | collected 2012 ... | reverse complement strand
CAGTCATGACACAAGAAAAGCTCCCTCACAGGAAGGAGCTTTGTCTACAGTCTGAAGCGCACCTCCCCCAGGTGCGCTTTTTTAGTGCGTCTATAGCCACACTGTTATCTCACGAAGAGGTAAGCCGTATATGCAACATACAGAAGCACGCACGCAGCCCCCTCACTGCGGGTCATGCGTCTGCCGGTACGGGCGAATACGAAGAGCAGAATGGCACTGCCAAGGAGCAGTACGGTGTCGATGACGGACTCTCCGAGGACATGCAGAGGGCTGATCACCGCGGACATTCCGAGGATAAACAGGATGTTGAACAGGTTGGAGCCGATGGCATTGCCCAGCGCCAGCCCGCTGTCTCCCTTTTTCGTGGCAACGATGGAGGTCACCAGCTCCGGCAGGGAGGTGCCGATGGCGATAATGGTCAGTCCGATGAAATTCTGGCTGACACCAAAATTCGTAGCTATGATGCAGGCTTTATCTACCACCAGATCCCCACCGAAGATAACGGCAGCCAGACCTCCGGCAATATACAAAAGGCTGCGGGGCAGGGAGAGGATCTTGCCGGGTTCGCACTCTTCTCTGTTTTTCCGGGCAGAATAGATCATAAATCCGAGATATACGATCATGCCCAGCAACAGGACAGCGCCTTCAATGCGGCTTAAGCTGCCATCTAAAAACATCAGACATAATACGACAGTTACCAGGATATTTAACGGCATATCCCGCTTCAGGATCTCTCCGTGGGGCATAAAACTGTGCAGGAATGCACAGATACCCACGACCACCAGACCATTGAAGATATTCGAGCCGACGACATTACTGATGGCGATATCATTACTGCCAGCCAGGGCAGCATTGATGCTGACGGAAGCCTCCGGCGCGCTGGTGCCCATGGCCACGATGGTCAGTCCGATGATGACGCTGGGGACCTTCAGGATCCCCGCCAGGGAGGAGCTTCCCTCCACGAAAAAGTCCGCACCTTTGATCAGAAGTATAAATCCTACGAGTAACAATATGTATTCCATAAGCTTTCCTTTCCTGCGGTGACTCACATATCCTTATAAAAAAGTATAAAAATAGAGACTTTTACCGCATCAAAAATGATCGATAAAAGTCTCGTTACTTACAATAATAACCGGTCCGACGGACGTGATGACGATTATCATTCCGGACAGCTTCATGTATCATTCGGTTACCATTCCAGGTTACCATTCTATCAGAAACCATCCGAGAACTACTCCCTCTTAACTGTGCCCTCATTCTACAAAAAAAGGACAAACACTGTCAACAGACTTTGTAAATCTTGACACTATTTTAACACGAACTCTATCTTCACGGGATCATGGTCGGAGTAGGAATAGCCGGTGTTTACATTCTCATAGGACAGGCACTCGATATTGTCGGAGATAATGAATCCGTCCAAAGTTACGGTATAAGTTACACCGGGGACATATTCCATATCTGCGTTTCTGGCACTGTTCCAAAGTGCCGCCTGTTCCTCAGAACTTAACAGATCCAGGCAGAAGGCAAAATGCTCCGGCAGCTCCGTTCTCGGAAAAGGAAATGCCCAGGACTCACAGCTCTCCGTATCCTCTTCGGAAGCCTTCAGGTCGTGGTTAAAGTCGCCGCCGCAGAGCACATAATTGCCGGCTTCGTATTCTTTTGCCATATCATTGCACAGCATCTCAATCTGTCCCTGGCGGATGGCATCGCTGTTGCCGTAAGCGGACATATGCAGATTGAAGATCACCAGCTCCTTGCCATTGTCCACAGGGATCCGGGAGACGCTGTAGCAACGGTCCAGATCGAAGAACTTGCTGAAGGAAGTGGAGATGGGGAAGCTTCTGCGCAGGGCGGAAGACACCGGATATTTCGAGAACAGTCCGAGTCCTGCTCTGCTGCTGCCGTGGGGCTGTGTAAACGGATAGAACAGGAAGGCAGAATCATAATTCTGCGCAAATACGGTAGTATATTCCGGCAGAAGGCTGCGCAGCATCTCGTACTCATCCGTATGATAGCTTCTGGTGGCATCCAGATCGATCTCCTGGATCAGCGCAAAATCCGGGTCTAATGACTTCACCAGCTCTCCCGCACCGTTTATGGCATACTGTACGGTCTCCGGGCTCTCCGCCCAGGAGGAGGTACCGCCGTCCATGAAGAAGCTGTAATCCGGCAGATACGCACCAAAGCCGATGTTGTAGGTCACTGCGGAATATTCTGTATCCGTAGCCAGCACCGCAGCCGCACCTGTGGTAGTATCGTCAACCGGTGCCTCCACCACCAGTTCCTGATTGTCCTCGATCCTGTAATAACTGGCATAGAGGTAGACGATGTAAGCCAACAGTGCGAGGATGAGGATCCCCAGCACAATACACATGGTTTTTACTAACGTTTTACATAAATTTTTCTTTTTCATATCCTTATTTTAACAAGCCTTGCGGGAAATGGCAAACAGGAATATTTTATTTGTTATTTGTGTGGTCTTATGCTAAACTGGTGCTGGACTATATTGGCATCCAGGAATTCTCCGGTTTTGAGGAAGCGGGGTTGGCTGTTCAGCCGTCTGCCGGATGGTACGCCGGTCAGACCGTAATAAGAATCTGAAAGTATAACATTATAAAGAAATGAAAAGAGTAAGAAAACGTTTATTGCTGACCGTATGCGCTATGGTGCTGCCTCTTGCGGTGACACTGATCATATATAATGTTTATTCTATGATAGCGCTGAACCGGCAGGCTGCCCAGAGCGCAGCCGGTACCGGCTATATTTACGAACAGTTTTATGAGAAAAGTATTAAAACGGTCGAGTCTTATATGATCTTGGAAATGGTAGAAAATGATTTCAGGAGACTCAATTATCCGTTGGAGTCATTACAGGCTTATCTGTGCGGGCAGAACATTCTGGAAGATTTTACAAAATATCTGACTTCGGATGTGGATGGACTGGTGGCACTGGAATTTTATTCGGAGAGTAACGATCTGGTCCGGATCAAACATGCCACGGGTACTCGCTATGTGCCGACCAAACAGTCTGGAATATGTCGGGCTGTCTATGAGGAGATGAAGCAGGGGGAACTGAATAGTGACTGGTATGTGATTCCGGTGGGGGATGACTATTTCCTGATCCGGATTCTGAAATATGGCTCGATGTATATCGGTGCGGTCATGGATTTCGACCAGTTTATGAAGCCCTCCTCGGAAGTTGAGGGAAGATCGTCTTATCTGGTCTATGCAACGCAGGACGGACAGGCGCTGAATCAGAAAAATCTGTTGGAAGAGAAACAGATCGAACTGAAACAGAATTCCAAGGGTTATTACATCACGGGGAAAGGAATGGAGCGATACCTTGTGGTGTATGAGCAACTGCCCTACGGTGATCTGGTGCAGTATTACATCAGTCCCTACGGAAGCTTCTGGAACTATATGGGAGCTTTGCAGTGGTTTCTGCTGTTTTGCAGCTTTATTTTTATTCTGCTGATCCCGATTCTGTATTTTTATATGTATCGTTTTTTCGTGGCACCCTTAGAGGGATTGAAAGCAACCATGGAAGAGATCGCTGAGGGTGATCTGAACGCCTACGCGGAGGAAAACAGTGATGTGGAGGAATTCCGTCTGATGGCGACTACCTTTAATCACATGATGGATCAGATCCAGAAGCTGAAGATCGATGCCTATGAGCAGGAGCGCAGGATTCAGAATGCAACGATTCAGTATTTACAGATTCAGATCCGCCCCCACTTTTTTCTGAACTGCCTGAAGAATTTCTATGCGCTGGCGGAGCAGAAGGAATACCACTCCATTCAGGAACTGACGCTGGCGCTGTCTTCTTACCTCAGAAAAGTGATTACTTATGAGGAAGATACCATTAGTGTCCGGAAAGAGATGGAGAGCGTGGAATCCTACCTGAAACTGTCACAGCTGGGATTGTCCGTACCGGTGAATTACAACATTGCCGTGGACGAAAAACTGGAAGAATTTCAGATCCTGCCGTTGTCGGTGCTGACTTTCGTGGAGAATGCAGTGAAATACGGTGTACAGTCCCAAAAAACACTGCTCATCAGTATCCGGGTATCGTTACTCCCTGGAGAGACACCGGAGGATACTTATGTGTGTATTACGATTCTGGACAACGGTCCCGGTTTTCCGGAAGATGTACTGCATTTTCTGAACAAGGAAGAATTCGCAGAAGAGAAGACCGTGGGGATCGGTATCCAGAATGTCTGGAAACGTATTAAAATACGTTATGAGGAAAAAGCAACAATATTATATAGCAACTCGAACGGAGCTTGTGTGGAGATGTATTTACCCTATGGAAAATATTAATGTATTAATAGTAGATGATCAGATCAATGTGGTAAGCGGTGTCATGTTTGGGGTGCATTGGGATCGCCTGGGGATTTCGCAGATATACAAGGCATATAATGCCTATGAAGCAAAACAGGTCCTGTTGGAGAAGCCGGTGGATATCATGCTGTGCGACATTGAAATGCCGGTGGAAAACGGGCTGAGCCTGTTGGCATGGTGTAGAAAGCAGGAAATGGATGTGGAGACGATCTTCCTGACGGCACATGCGGACTTCCTGTATGCAAAAGAGGCTGTGGCGCTGGGAAGCTTTGACTATATTTTACAGCCTGCGAGATATGAAGAGATCGAGGATGCCGTGAGAAGAGCAACGGAGAAGATCCGGATGAAACAGCGGGTCAACGAGGATTCCCGCTACGGACAGCTGCTGAAGAATAAAAAGGGGGTTGTCCTGGGGGCAATGTTGGCGGATCTGTTCTCGGAGGAGAAGAATGACATGGAAATAGCCATGCACAACCTCGAAGAAATAGGGATCCGTGTGACGGAAAATTCCAGACTGAGCCTGCTGGATGTGGTTCGTTGGGGCAAGGGACTGGAGAACTGGGATCAGACGCTGTTATATGATACGATTTCCAATGTGCTGGAAGAACTGTTCTACCCTTACGCCTGGAAAGCGCTTCTCTGCCAGCAGGAAAAGGGAATCTATTATGTACTTCTGTGCACCGACAGTGCGGCAGAACTGAATGAAGAATCCATGTATCATCAGATGGAACGTTTTCAGATTACATTTCAGAAATTTTTCGACTGTGGAGTTGCCATATATTACGGTGCACTGGAGGATCGGCAGGCGGTCTGGGAACTAGTGCGGATTCTGAAAAAAGCCGACCAGAACAATGTTGGACGCAAAGAAGGAATCTACAATGTGCAGGAGAGCAAGCAGAAGGAACGGAAAACAGAGGAACACTACTGCGAGAACTGGGTACAACTTCTGGAAAATGAACTGTATGATACCGTGGTAAAAGACGCATCGGATACCTTGCAGAGATTGGCGGCGGAGGATCAACTGAATTCCAAAAACTTGATGCGGTTTTACCAGAAGATTATGAGTGTGATCTATCTGGTACTCCAGAAATTAAATATGGATATGGAGCAGTTGTTCCCGGAGGAAGAGATCATGCAACGTGCCATGTCTGCCTATGCTTACACGGAAGATACGCTATGGCTGGTAAAATATGTGACGGCGAGACTGCATGAACTGCGGAATACGGAGTCGGGGAAGGAGACCCAGATCGATGAGATATTCCAATACATCCGAAGCCACATGGATGAGGATATCAAGAGGGATGATATTGCCGATGCGGTGCACCTGAACGCCAATTATATTTCTGTGTTGTTTAAAAACAAAACGGGAATGTCATTAAAAGAATATATTATCTCAGAGAAAATGACGCTTGCCCGGAACATGGTCCGAGAGACGGTGTTACCCATCAGTGTGATCGCCATGAAAGTGGGATATACCAACTTTTCCCATTTTTCCCAAAGCTATAAGAAAATCAACGGGGTTTCACCTACGGAGGATCGGGAAGAGACTGTGCACACAACCGAATAGTTTTTCAAAATGTCACATTTTTTACAATAGAATGTGACATTTTTGATATTCCGGAATACGGAAAGTAAAAAAACTTATTTTTTTGACACAAACAACATTTTTAACAGATAGATACGATTGTGGGATTTTTTTATAATGAATTCATCATCAATGAAGACCTACGAAGGGAGAAGAAATGTATGAAAATCAAAAAGTTATTGGCAACAGGACTTGCTACCGCGATGGCAGTAACGACTCTTGCAGGATGCGGATCTACCGCAGATAGCAACGCTTCACAGAGTGCAGGCACAGACAGTGCGGCAGCAAGCACACAGGCGGCAGCGTCAAATGATGATGTGACCACCATTACCATCTACGCGTACAATAATTCCACAACGGAGGCTGCAGAAAAGGTTGCGGCAGCAGTAAGCGAGATCACAGAGCCCGCCATAGGTGTAAAAGTAAACCTTCTGACTGGTGTAAGCTCAGAGCAGCTGAATCTGGCACTGGCTTCCGGAGAAGATCTGGATTTGTTCTTCGCAATGCCCTGGCAGGTATCCATGTCCACCATGGCAACTACAAACCAGATTGTTGCCCTGGATGATCTGCTGGCAGAATATGCACCGGATGTATTGTCCGGTATCTCCGAGGATGACTGGCGGTGCTCTACCGTATCCGGAAGTATCTACGGAGTACCGATGAACAAGGATAAGGCACAGGGGCGTGGCTTTGAAATGGTAAAATCCATTGCGGATGAACTGGGAATCGACTACTCCACTCCATGGACTTACGAAGATTTGGATGCCAATCTAAGAAAAGTAAAAGAAGCATATCCGGATATGTATCCCCTGGTTCCCAACGGTGGAACAATGATCTATCCGGCATGGGCATGTGACGTGCTGAGCGATGATCTGGGCGTACTGGAAAATGCACTTTCCGACAGTACCCAGGTAGTGAATTTCTACGATACAGATTCCTTCAAGGAATATTGCAAGTGGGTATACCAATGGGCACAGGAAGGTCTGATGATGCCGGATGCAGTCAATACCACAGAAGGGTATCAGGAATTCTTCAACTCAGGTGTCGGTTTTGGTACTTTCACTTCCTTCAAGGCAGGATTTGAAGCAGAAGAGACCAGAAAATGCGGTAAAGACATCGTAGTAGTACAGATGGAGAACGGTGCACCCCATTCTACCACAAGCATGGTAAATGCAAGCTGGTGTATTGCTAATAACAGCAAGAACCCTGAAAAGGCAATGCAGATGCTGAATCTGATGTACACCAACCCTGAAGTATCCAACCTGTTAGTCAACGGTATCGAAGGCGACAACTGGGTATTCGCAGATGAGAGCAAGGGTGTGATCACCTATCCGGAAGGTGTGGATTCTTCCAATACTTCATACTCTTCCGTAGGTTGGGCTTGGCCTAATGAACAGATTACCTATGTATGGGAAGGTGATGATCCTGATGTATGGGAGCAACTGGGTGAGTTCAATAAGAATGCACAGCCCTCTCCTGCAAAAGGATTTGTATGGGATAACTCAGAAGTACTGAATGAAGTAACTGCATGTAACAATGTAGTAGAGAAATATCGTGCAGGTCTGTTGACCGGATGCTTGGATCCTGAGACAGCTATCCCCCAGATGAATCAGGAACTGGATGCAGCAGGTATCAACACCATTATCGAAGCTAAGCAGGCACAGCTGGATGCATGGCTTGCAGAGCAGAACTAAAGCACTACAAATCATAAAAATAATCGTCCAAACCTAAAATATAAGCTTTGAAGCCAAAAGAGGTCCCGCCAGTTCTTTGGTGGGACCTCTTTCAAAAGAAAGGAACAGGTAATACTCATGAATAAGAAGAGTACTTTCGTAAAATGGAGACGTTATCTTCCTTTATATCTCATGTTGATCCCCGGTGCTGTATACATTTTTATCAACAACTATATCCCCATGGCGGGACTGATCATGGCATTTGAAAAATATGATTACAAACTGGGAATGTTTAAGAGCCCGAAGATCGGACTTGACAACTTTACTTATCTATTTGCCACAAAAGATGCACTGAATATTACCAGAAACACATTATTATATAATGCAATATTTATTATCCTGGGGAATATCCTGGCCATTACGGTAGCAATTCTGTTAAATGACGTGAGATCCAAGACGAAGAAAAAACTATATCAGACGCTGATTCTGATCCCTTATCTGATCTCCACAGTCATCGTCAGCTATATTGTATATGGCTTTTTAAATACACAGAACGGATTCATTAATAACTCTATTTTGGAGCCTTTGGGCAAGAATGGCATCGCCTGGTATTCACAGCCAAAGTATTGGCCTTTGATTATTACATTTGTCTATCTATGGAAAAATTTCGGCTACAGCAGCATCATCTATTTCGCAACGGTGGTGGGAATCGACAAGACCTATTATGAAGCGGCGGTGATTGACGGAGCTACCAGATGGCAGCAGGTCAGATATGTGACACTATCCAGTCTGAAACCCACAATCATCACGCTGGTGCTGATGTCCATCGGACGTATTTTCTATTCAGACTTCGGCTTGTTTTATCAGGTACCCATGAACAGCGGAGCCTTGATCGATGTGACTAATACGATCGACACTTATGTATATCGCGGACTAACAACACTGAACAACGTGGGTATGTCGGCGGCAGCAGGCTTCTATCAGTCCATCGTTGGATTCATTCTGGTACTGACCGCCAATATGATCGTCCGCAAGGTCAGCCGTGAAAATGCACTGTTTTAAGGAGATGAGATTATGGTCATAAAAGATACAAAATACCAGGTTGTAATCAATACCGTATTAATTATATTGTCTCTGATGTGTGTCATGCCGTTTATACTGTTGCTCAGTTCTTCCATCACTTCAGAGACGGCACTGGTGAAGACAGGCTACCGGTTCTGGCCCACGGAGATCGACCTGTCCGCCTATAAATATTTGCTGATGGACAGTACCTCCATTGTCAGAGGCTACGCAATATCCTTTTTCGTGACAATTGTGGGAACACTGACGAGCCTGATGCTGACTACTTTATACGCTTACCCGTTGTCCAGAAAAAATCTGCCAGGAAGAAATATTTTTGCCTTTTATATTTTCTTTACCATGTTGTTCAACGGTGGACTAGTGCCTGGCTACATGATGTGGACACAGATGTTCCATATTAAAAATACGATATTTGCTCTGATCGTTCCCGGTTTGTTGTTAAACGCATTTAATGTCATTATGATGCGTACATACTTTACGACAAACATCCCGGAGGAAGTCCTCGAAGCGGCAAGGATCGACGGCGGCGGAGAACTCTACATCCTCACTAAAGTAGTGCTTCCTATGTCAAAACCCATTATCGTGACGTTGGTACTGCTGATCGGACTGTCTTACTGGAATGACTGGCTGAATGGTCTGTACTATGTGAACCGGGATAATCTGTACAGTATTCAGGTATTGCTGAAGAAGATGATGGATGATATTGAGATGATAAAAAAGGCTTCCGCAGCCGGAGCAAGTACCATGAAGATGCCCTCCATTTCCATTCGTATGGCAGTGGCGGTCATGGGAGCACTGCCTATCATGTGTGTCTACCCATTCTTCCAGAAGTACTTTGTCAAAGGTATTGTCATCGGAGCAGTAAAAGGATAAATAAGGAGGAAACGGAATGAGCTTTCGCAAAGATTTTGTTTGGGGCGCGGCAACAGCAGCTTACCAGATTGAAGGAGCCGCTTATGAGGACGGCAGAGGAGAATCCGTTTGGGATGTGCATTGCCATGACACGCGTAAGAACCCTGAAGGAAAACAGAATATTTTAGACGGAGAGACAGGTGATGTGTCTTGTGATTTTTACCATCATTATGAGGAAGACATTCAGAGAATGAAGAATATGGGACTGAAAGCATTCCGCTTTTCCATCAGCTGGTCCAGAGTATTGCCAGACGGTACGGGACGGGTGAATGAAAAAGGGCTGCAGTTTTACAGTGATTTGGTGGATGCTTTGCTAGAGGCGGAAATTGAACCCTGGGTTACTTTATTTCACTGGGATTTTCCCCAGCAATTACAGATTCGCGGGGGATGGCAGAATCCCGAGAGCCCCGAGTGGTTTGCAGAATATACGAAGGTAATCGTGGACAGACTCTCCGACAGAGTGTCCCACTGGATGACGTTAAATGAGCCCCAGTGCCATCTGATTATCGGACATGTGCAGGGAAACTGTGCTCCGAAGTTACGGCTCACCGAGCCGGAGTATCTGCTGGCAATCCATAATCACCTGAAAGCCCACGGCAGAGCGGTGCAGGTCATCCGAAAATACGCGAAGAAAAAGCCCGAGATCGGTGTGGCATTCTGCTTCGGAAGTTCGGTGCCTGTAAGCGACCAACCTGAGGATGTGAAAGCAGCAAGAATTGCCACCCTGCGGGAAGATACGAAGGACCTGTGGGCAGTCTCCTGGTGGCTGGATCCCGTCATTTTAGGACATTATCCGGAGAAAGGCATGGAAGCCTATGGCGAGAATTGCCCGGAGGAGTTACGGAATCCGGAAGACCTGAAACTGATCTCGGAACCGTTGGATTTTCTGGGAATCAATGTCTACCAGAGCGGACGAGTGGAATCGGATGGTCAGGGGGGATATCGCGAGGCGAAGAATCCCTGCGGAGCACCGGTGACTGCAATGAAGTGGCAGGTGACACCGGAGAGTCTGTATTATGTACCGAAGTTCCTACAGGAAAAATACAAACTTCCCATCGTAATTACGGAGAACGGACTGTCCTGTCCCGACTGGGTATTCCTGGACGGTAAGGTTCATGATCCTATGCGAATCGACTTTATGCACCGCTATTTAAGCTGCCTGAAAAAAGCGGCAGAGGAGGGAACTGATATCCGGGGTTATTTTGCCTGGTCAGCTATCGATAACATGGAGTGGAACAACGGTTATACGGAGAGATTCGGACTAATCTATGTGGATTACACCACTCAAAAGAGGATCCTTAAGGACTCCGCGTACTGGTACCGCGAGGTGATTGAATCGAACGGTGAAAATCTGTAAACAAAAATAAAAAAGAGACTGCTATTTTGATATGCAGTCTCTTTTTTGATGCACCAGACACTTGCCATATTTAGTGGAAAAGGGGTATTATGATAAATATAAATAATAAGGAGGCTGATCCCATGAGGCCGATACCAACGATTGAAGATCCGGAGCGCTATATAGACAGTGCGTTTGTGGATTCTGCGTTTATAGAATTGAAAAGCTGTGATCTGTGGGATGTAAAAATGCTGTATCCGATCCTACATATGGACCATGCGGAAGAGGACTGCTTCGTCCGTAAGGAGATGTATGAGAGGCTGGTGAAAGCGGCGGGGAATCTCCCGGACGGTTACCGGTTCCGCATCTGGGATGCCTGGCGCCCCTTTGCGCTGCAGCATGAATTGTTTGAAAAATATTCTGTGGACATCATCCGGGATTTTCATTTAGAAGAGCTGCCGGAGGCAAAAAGGAGAGCTGCGATCTGCAAATTTGTCTCGGACCCGGTACCGGATACAAAGGTGCCTCCCGCCCATACCACCGGAGGAGCCATTGACTTAACGATCCTGGATCCGGAGGGCAGAGAGCTTCCCATGGGATGTGGATTCGATGCTTTTACGGATAAGACCTACGCAGCGTATTATGAGACCGCGGAGCATGTACAGGGGGCAGAGGACGAACAGGTTCGTGAAAACCGCCGTTTGCTTTATTATGCTATGATCGATGCGGGATTTACCAATCTGCCGTCCGAGTGGTGGCATTATGACTACGGTGACCGGTTCTGGGCATATTACATGCGGAAGCCCGCAATCTATGAGGGCGTATTTACGAGGGAGAAAATTCATGGATAATCAGAAACAAAAGAAGAAAAAAAGTGTGATGGACACCTTGTCCGCTACTATGGTACTGGTGCTGATCGCACTATTGCTGGTATTTGTGGGATATACCTATCTGGCACTGAAGAACGGTTACACCTTGGATGACTTGATCGACAATATTGTGGGGAATCTCATCGGTGTGCTGGCAGCATTTCTGTTATTCGATATACTGAACAACAAGCTGACCCAGGATGCCTACGCCAGAGAGACCTCCCAGCAGATCACCAAGACGCTGATGGGAGAGCCGGAGATCCTGGATTCTTTCAGCGATGAAGATAAAAAGACTTTCCTGAAATCCACCATTACCTCCATGATAAAGGATGAAGATGCGGTGGATATGCTTTCTACCAATATGGAGAAATATTTTGACAGGGCAAGAGGCGCCAGGATCCGGAAAATGTTCGATTACACGATCAATCTGGAGCCGAATCTGACGGAGGAATATGTAAAAGCCGGTTTCCCCGGAGCCACAGACGGAAAGTATTACCTGATCGATGAGGAATTGAAGTTCAGCGTAAAGTGTCTGGGAGGAACAGACGAGAACTACACGGGCGATGTGATCAGACTCGGTTTCGCCTATGATAAAAAGAGTCTGGACGGTGGATTGCTGGAGACCGGACAGGATGCGGATTTCACCAAGAGCATTTTCAATGAGGATCTGGTGGTGGAACCGGAAGCCGTGGACTTCATCAACAGTATTCCCGCGGATAAGATACGGGATGTGATCAATGACCTGTTCATGCCGATCTTGCGAATTGACAACAGCGGAGATAATGATGACGAAGCGCAATTCGAAGTAGAACGCAAGAGCAACGGTTTTATCCTGAAATTCAAGCTGGATTTTGATCGGAATGAGGCAAACGGGGAGCATCTGGTCAGCATCTATTTCAAGATGCCCCGGGTATGGAACTCTATTTTTGAGGTGACTCTGGTGGATCCGACCAAGGAACCCCATATCAAGCTGAAATACAAGAACGGAATGGATGTCACTATGTATTCCTATCTCAATAAGGAAAGCACGGCCAATGTCGGAGCCTGTATCCAGAGAGCCGGCCTCTATGACATTGCGATCAAGGACGAGTGGATCTACCCCAAGAGCGGCGTGATCTTCCATATTAAGAAGGCGTAATTTTCCAATAAATGTAATTGCAATCAAAGAACTTCTATGCTATTGTGGATATAAAGCATAGAAGTTTTTTTATGCATCTAATTAATTCTTATATATGTATGATTCGAGTTTTTAATCCCAACTTTTATTAAAAAATGACTTTATTTGACCGGAAGCAATATTTGTAAGAATTACAGATATTCAGCCATAAATATTATATAAGTACATTAACGAAGGAGGAAAATTGAATGCAAAGCAGAACGAACAATACTGGTTATTTTGTGGCGGTAGATGGACCTAATGGCAGTGGAAAGACTACAGTTATTAATGCAATAGCAGAAAAACTGGGTTTGATGGGCTATAAAGTGAAAGTGACCAGGGAGCCGACAAATTCTATATTGGGAGAATTTGTGCGAAAATATGCAGAAGGACACAAGGGACTAAGCATTGCTTGTATGGTAACGGCAGATCGATATGAACATATTAAAAATGAAATTGAACCTATGCTTTATGATGGCAACATTGTCATTACAGACCGTTATATTTTATCATCATTGATATTGCAAAGAATGGATGGAGTGAATGCTGATTATATAATGGATTTAAACGCACTGATAATACGTCCGGATCTTCAAGTTACGATTATGGCTGATGTGGGGACTCTTCAGAAAAGATTATCTGATCGTGCTGAACTAACAAGGTTTGAAAAGAATAATCGATCGGATGAAGAATTGTATTATATGGAAAAAGGAATAGAAATATTGAAGAAAAATGGAATATCGGTTTTGGAAATAAATAACTGTACCGAATTGGATAAAAATGTAGATACTATCGTTGAATATATTGTAAAAGAGGTGAAAAGGAAATGAAAAAATGTATTCTTATTAATTCTCCTATATTTTGGGATGCTGCCGCAGAAGGAGAAAACTATCTTTCACCGCTTGGACTTGGATATATAGCTACATATGTAGAGAAGGCCGGGATTCAGGTTGAAATACTGGATGCTGTGAAACAAAGAAAGTCGGTAGAAGATATTGTTAAATATATAGAGGAGAAACAGCCGGATTATGTCGGAATAAATATTTTTACCCAAAACTATAAATTGGTAAAGGCTATTTGCGAGCAGACCAAGGTGAAATGTGAGTGGTTTATTGGTGGACTGGTAGTGGGCAGCATTTATGAGGAAATTGTAAAATGGAATCTTAAGAACAGAATGAATATTATTATAGGTGATGGCGAATATATTATTCCAACAATTATTTTAGATAACAAAAAGGTAGAACCAATTAAAAAAATTGAAAATATAAAAGTTTTTAGAGTAAATGCAGAATCAGAATTTTTTCCAAGAGATATTTCAGATATTGTATTGAATAGAAAATTTTTCCACGATGAAATAATAAAAAATCATTATGGCGAAAGAGAAATAGCAATGGTAACATCGAGAGGATGCATTTACAACTGTGCTTTTTGCGGAGGGGCAAGAAGTGTGAACGGAGGGATTCCTGTCAGAATTAGATCAGAACAAAGCATTGTCAATGAAATCAACGATATATTAAAGATGTATCCGGAGGTGAAAAGTATCAGGGTTTTGGATGATTTATTTCTGAGCAATAAACAGCGTATAAAACAGGCAATACATGTATTTTCAGAATATCCGCAATTGAGTTGGAGAGGAATGGCGCATGTGCTTTCTTTAAAGCCAAATTTAGATGATATAGAAAAATTGAAAGGGGCTAATTGCAGAGAACTATTTATGGGCATAGAATCCGGATCAGAATCTATGAGAAAAAAGATCAATAAAGTAGGAAGTACAGGAGATGTTATAGAAGTGGCTCAAAAAATTTTGCAGGAGGGTATTGACTTAAAAGGATATTTCATTTATGGTTTTCCACAAGAGACAGAATATGATTTCCAACAAACATACGAACTGGCAAGAAAAATTAGCAATATTTCACAGACAACAGAGGGCAATTTTAGGACGAGTGTTTTTCAATTCAGACCATATCATGGAACAAAGTTGTATAATGACATTGTGTCTGAGAAGGGAATTGTCCATGAATGTGAATTTAATGACATAATAAGTAAATTCAAGGGAAGAAACCAATTTAACTTTGATTTTGGTAACTATAGCGAAGTTTCAGATGAAATTTTGAACCAATATATTATCAAAACACAAGAGATAGGGGAAGGAAATGCTTGAAGATATACGGATGTGTAGTAAATGCGGATTATGCAATAATCAAAGACCATTGTTGGATTCGGAAAGACCGTGTCAGGTTTTTTGGGTTGGACTGTCTGCTAAAAAAATTACATCTGAAGAGGAAACACCTTTATCAGAGCAGACAAATACTGGAAAACTGATACAAAAGATAGAAGAGATGTGTAATGAAGTGAGTACTTATAAAACCAATCTGGTAAAGTGTCTTCCGCTTACGGAACAACAGAAATTGCGTTATCCCAGCAAAAAAGAAATGGATAAATGTTTTGACAATTTAGTAAGTGAAATTAATGCGATGTCACCTAAAATTGTATTTTTGTTGGGAGAAAAAGTTTATTCTTCTGTCGCAAGGCATTTACATTTAGATTTTGAAAAGTGGAATGATTTCGAATATCATTATACAGAATGTAATGGAACCTATTATGTTCCAATTCATCATCCATCATATATATGTGTCTATAAGAGAAAACAAATGGACGATTATATCGAAGCAGTTGAAAAAATGATTAATGAATTGTTATGAAATTGATATTAAGTATAGGATGCAAAGGGTAAAGGCAGAATGAAACCAAGATCTCCCCAAAGTATGCAATTATATAAAATGCTCCTATCCCGCGGCTACCCGGAATCGTTCTGTGATCTGGTGACGAAGAATCTGAATACGGATTTTACGGCGAGCCGTATGATCGGTTATCTGTGTCATTATTCTGATCTGCCGCCGGAGGAGATCGCGGACGAAATGCTGTCGATCTTAAGTGACCGCAATCGCATTATGCAGAAGAAAGAACTGGAAAGCAATAATGCAGAGTGGAATCGTATTCTGATGCAGGGACTGGGGATTGATACAGAAGAGGATGATGGCGACATGGTAGATCCGACAGATTTTTGACGGTGATTACGGCTGCGAGGAACGCTTGCCCGGACAGGGAGGTAATAACATGGAATACATTACAAGAGACGAAGCATTCCTCACTGCTTCCGGAAATCCCTCGGAGCACAGCCGTATACCTGCTTAAAGGTGCGCAGGAATAATTTATAGTTCGTGACTCCGTGCCGATCCAGTATTTCGCTGATGCTCAGATCGGTGTCTTTTAAATCCTTGCAGACATGCGTCAGACGCACGCTGTTGATATAGGAAGTGAGGGTGGTTCCCATGTTCCGTCGGAAAAAACGGCAGAAATATTCTGGGTTCAGATGAGCCAGGGAGGCTGCATTTTCCAGAGAAATGGCTTCGGCGTAATGGGATTGGATGTACTGAATCACCGGTTCGAGGCGATGCAGATTTTTCTGACTCTGAATCCGGGAAGTATTGTCGACGGTGACCTTATAGTGGGTCATAAGGATGTATAAAAAATCATAAAGCAGACCGGAAAACCGCAAAGTATAGCTTTGCGGTTTTTTTGTATAGAGATCGCCCATGGAAGTCAGAATCTCCTGAATCTGCGCATCGGCAGAAAAATCCCTGCGGGAGAACAGAAAACGGATGCTTTCATATTCTGGGATGGCACCTATGAGAAACGCATAAGGAATCTGTAATAACAGAACCCGGGACGGTGTCGTGGTCCGGGTAGCATGGACGGCGGCGGAATTTACCACATGATAATCTCCGGCATGCAGCAACAGAACCCGCTGTCCCTCAATGAGTTCCATGGAACCCTCATAGATATAGATAACTTCCATGCTTCGATGCCAGTGTTCCGGTATGTAATCGTTATTGCTGTTATAGATTGCAAAACGGACGTTGATTCCGCTTTCAAAAGCAACCTCTTCGTGTGGAAATTGCGGCATCGCAAAGCCTCCTTCTGAAATTATATTATTTCCCGCGATATATTTATATCATAGAATAAAAAGAAGGAAAAAGTCAATATTGACCTAAAAAGAAGTCATAATCAGATATAGGAATCAATGTGAAAAATTGCTAAACTGGTAAACAGAAAGAGCAAGTGGACAAGGTTGAATGACAGGAGGTTATAGCAACATGACAAAGAAAAAAATCAAAGATCTGATAGCAAAAATGACATTGGAGGAAAAGGCGGCAATGTGTTCCGGAGCAGATTTCTGGCATACTGAAAGCTGCGAGCGACTGGGGATTCCCGCAAGTATGGTATCCGACGGTCCTCACGGTCTGCGCAAGCAGGATGACAAGGCGGATCATCTTGGAGTAAATGAGAGTATTAAAGCAGTATGTTTCCCGGCAGGATGCGGAACCGCTGCATCCTTTAACAGAGATCTGTTGTATCATATGGGCGAGACACTGGGCAATGAGTGTCAGGCAGAAGGCGTCAGTGTCATTCTGGGGCCGGCTGTGAACATCAAACGATCTCCTCTGTGCGGTCGTAATTTTGAATACTATTCAGAGGATCCCCTGGTGGCGAGTGAGATTGCAGGCTCTCTGATCCGCGGTGTGCAGAGCAAGCATGTGGGAACCAGTTTAAAGCATTTTCTGGCGAATAATCAGGAGACCCGCAGAATGTCCGTGAATGAGATCATTGACGAGAGAACACTGAACGAGATCTATCTGGCAGCATTTGAGGGAGCGGTGAAGAAGGCAAAACCCTGGACAGTTATGTGCTCTTATAACAGGATCAACGGTACTTATGCCGCGGCTCATCACAAATATCTCACAGAGACCCTGAGAGATAAGTGGGGATTTGACGGTTATGTCATGAGTGACTGGGGCGCAGTCAATGACCGTGTGGAAGACTTAAAAGCAGGTCTCGATCTGGAGATGCCTTCCTCTATGGGAGTCAATGATAAGCTGATCGTAGAAGCGGTACAGAACGGAACACTGGAGGAACAGGTACTGGATACCGCAGTGGAACGTATTCTGAACATCGTATATCGTTATACCGAGAACCGAGATACCGAAGCGGTGTTTAATCTGGATCACGACCATGAGGCGGCGAAGAAAGTGGCGGAAGAGACCATTGTATTGTTGAAGAATGAGAATGTGCTGCCGCTGACAGAGGGCGAAGAGATCGCCTTTATCGGAAAATATGCGAAAAAGCCCAGATATCAGGGCGGCGGCAGTTCCCATATCAACAGTCATAAGATCACAGGAGCCCTGGATGCGGCAGAGGCAGCAGGCAATACACATATTGTGTATGCCCAGGGATTTGATGACAAAGAAGACAAGACGGATGAGGTACTACTGGCAGAAGCCGTGGAGACAGCTAAAAAGGCAAAGGCAGCCGTGATTTTCGCAGGACTGCCGGATGCATTTGAATCCGAAGGCTTTGATCGTAAACATATGCGGATGCCGGATTGCCAGAACGAATTGATCGAAAGAGTGGAAGCGGTACAGCCTAACACCATAGTCGTATTGCACAACGGTGCACCGGTGGAGATGCCCTGGGCAGATCGTGTGAAAGGTATTCTGGAAGCCTATCTTGGAGGACAGGCTGTGGGAGGTGCCGAGTATGACATCCTCTTCGGCAAGGTGAATCCCAGTGCGAAGCTTCCGGAGACATTCCCGAAGCAGTTGGAAGATAATCCTTCTTATCTTGCCGGCTTCGGTGAGGGCGACCACGTGGAATACCGGGAAGGCATTTTCGTGGGATACCGCTATTATGATAAGAAGAAAATGGATGTATTGTTCCCCTTCGGCTACGGATTGTCCTATACCACATTTGCCTACAGCAATCTGTGTTTGGACAAAAAGACAATGAAAGACACAGAAGAACTGACGGTGTCTGTGGATGTGACCAATACCGGAGACAGAACAGGTAAGGAAGTTGTACAGCTCTATGTGGCGGATAAAGATAGCACTGTGATCCGACCGGTGAAAGAGCTGCGGGATTTTGTCAAGATCGAACTGGCACCCGGAGAGACAAAGACAGTAACTTTTACGCTTGGAAAGCGAGCCTTTGCTTACTATGATGTACAGATCCATGACTGGCAGGTGGAGACCGGAGAGTTCGAGATCCTTATAGGAGCATCTTCCAGAGACATTGCTCTCAGAGATACCGTGACTGTAGAATCCACCGTGAAGATTCCCTTCCACTATACCACAGATACGACAATGGGCGACATCATGAGCCGCCCGGAGGCCTGGAAACTGGTACAGAGTGTTCTGAGCAAAGGAATGTTCGGTCATGACAGCGAGGTCAGCGAAGGCGGCGATGCCGCGAAGGAAGCCATCAGCGATGAGATGAATGCAGCGATGCTTCAGTATATGCCCCTGCGCGGACCGGTCAGTTTCGGCGGCGGAGTCAGCATGGCAGATGTACAGAAGTTGGTGGACCGCCTGAATGCCATGGAAGAATAATTAACTGTTTATATATAGCAATCCCTAAAAGTTAGGCAAAAACTAACTTTTAGGGATTTTTATATATACCGCTGAGTGACATTTTTAAGTCGGATGAATGCAAGAAAGAATGTGGAGAATTGTTATAATTAGAATATGAAAAATAAACAGACATAGAAAGCCGCATTACCAAGGCACGTTAAGGAGGAAACGGATGAAAAAAATAGCAATTGGCGGAGGACAGGGATTTTGGGGAGATTCTCCAGATGCTGCTATCCATATGATTCACAATGCAGATATTCAATATCTTGCATGTGACTATCTGGCAGAACTGACGCTGTCCATTATGGCAAAGCAACAACTAAAAGATCCATCAAAAGGTTATGCTCCTGATTTTGTGACAAGATTGTTGAAAGCAGCAGGAAAAACTGCTTGGGAAAGAAATATTAAAATTTTGACAAATGCAGGTGGCATGAATATTTCAGGATGTGTAGATGCTATTCGACAGTATGCAACTGAAGAAAATATGAAAGGGTATAAAATCGGTTATGTAACAGGGGACGACATTAAATCAAAAATCCCGCAGCTGTTAAAGGATGGATGGACATTTCCGAATTTTGACTACGAAGGCGATTTCACGGATATTGTTGATAAAATATATAATTGCAATGCCTACATTGGTCATGAAGGCATTCAAAGTGCAATTGAAGACGGAGCAGATGTTGTAGTCACCGGAAGAGCAGCTGATAGCGCACTTTTCCTGGCTCCGTTGGCTTATGAATTTGGTTGGAAAGACAATGACTGGGATAACCTTGCAAGAGGAATTATGGCAGGACATTTACTGGAATGTGGTGGACAGGGAGCAGGCGGCAATTATATGTATGATTGGCGTAGCGTACCTCAGATGGAAAATCTCGGATTTCCTATTGCAGAGTTGACAGATAAAACATTTGAAATTACTAAGGCCCCTGATTGTGGAGGAGTCATTTGCGAGCAAAGTTGTAAGGAACAATTTTTATATGAAGTGCTAGATCCGGCAAATTATCTGACTCCTGATGTAAATGTGGATATTAGTAATGCTACTATTACACAGGTTGGTGATAATCGCGTCAGAATTGATCATATTCATGGTAAAGAGAAACCGGATACTTTGAAATTGTGTGTTGGGTATCATAAAGGGTGGAAGACGGTTTCAATGTTGAGCTTTGCATGGCCTGATGCTTATGAAAAAGCCCGATATTGTGCAGACATTATCATGAAGAAAATGAAGCAAAAGGGAATGAAAGCGGATGATGTTCATATCAGTTTTATTGGTCTGAACAGCCTTCATCTTAATGTGGCTGATATGAGTGAAGAAGCATTGAAAAATCTGAACGAGTGTGTAATGCGCATTGCTGTATTTTCAGAGGATAAGAATGAATGTGCGAAGATCATCCCGGAAATCAGCCCTATGCAGTTAAACGGACCTCCCGGAGCATCTTTCTTCGGAGGAAGGGCTCGTGTGCAGGAAGTTATGGCACTGTGGCCGACATCTGTTCCACGAGAGGCAGTAGAGATCAAGAGCCATATTATTACAATATAGTTTTGCATAGAGAGGACAAGATTATGAGAGAAATATTATTGAATGATATCGCTCATGGAAGAAGCGGTGACAAGGGAGATACCAGCAATATCTGTGTATTTGCCAGAAAACCTGAATATTATGAAATTATTAAAAGAGAAGTAACGCCCGAAAGACTACACAATTTTTTCGGCGACATGGTAAAGGGCGAAATTATAAGATATGAAGTTCCCAGCCTTGGTGGATTTAATTTTGTACTCAAACATGCACTTGGAGGTGGTGCAACCATGAGCTTGCGGTTGGACAGCCTTGGAAAATCTATGGGGAGTGCCATTATGAGATTAAAGATTCACGTAAAAGATGAGGAATTATAAGGGGATCGGAGGTGAGACCTTATGGGATTAGAAAAAGTGGAAGCACTACAGAATTTGGTAGTTCTTGACTTGACCCGGGTAGTAGCAGGACCCTATGCAGGCTCTATATTGGGAGACTTCGGTGCTGAAGTAATAAAAATCGAAGTGCCGGAAAAAGGTGATGATGCCAGAAGCTATGGTCCTTACAGAAATGGAGAAAGTGTTTACTATGCGAACCTGAATCGCAATAAAAAAGGAATTACATTGAATTTGAAGACGGAAGAAGGGAAAAAAATCTTCCTGGAACTGGTGAATAAGGCAGATATTCTCTTGGAAAATTATCGACCTGGGGTTATGGAACGATTGGGATTGGGATATGAAGTTTTGAGAGAAAAAAACCCATGCCTTATTTACGGAGCAGTGTCAGGCTTTGGCTGCTATGGATCGTACTCTGACAGACCGGGTTATGATATTATTTCACAGGCAATGGGAGGTCTTATGAGCGTTACCGGTGCAAAAAACGGAGATCCTACGCGTTCCGGAAATGCCATGGGTGATATACTGGGCGGTATGAATCTTGTGATTGGTGTTTTAATGGCTTTGAACGTAAGAACACTCACCGGAAAAGGACAAAAGGTAGATGTATCATTGGTAGATTCTGTAGTGGCCAGCCTGGAGAATGCATATACAAGATATTTTGAGTCGGGGCAACTTCCTGTAAGAAATGGAAATGCGTATGCATCTATTGCACCCTATGATAGTTATCAGGCGAAGGATGGTCAGGTTATTATAGCATGTGGAAATCAAAAGCTATATGAGAAGCTTTGCAACGAAGTTCTTCATATGCCATGGATGATAACGGATGAACGTTTTCTTACGGTTTCTTTGAGAGTACAGAATAACGAAATACAAAAGAAATATATTGAAGAGTGGACAACGCAATATACTGTGAATGAAATTGTAGAAAATGTATTGGCAAAAGGAATTCCGGCAGGCCCCATCTATAATGTAAGGCAGATCACAGAAGATAAACATATCGCCATAGAACGTGAAATGTTTGTGGAGATAGAACACCCTGTGATTGGGAAAATGAAAGTAAATGGCAATCCTATTAAGTTGATGGATAATATGCCTGAGATCAGTAAACCGGCACCAACACTCGGACAACATAATGAGGAAATATTCTGTGGGTTACTGAAACATTCCGAGGAACAGATTAAGGAATGGAGGAAACATAACATTATATGATGGAAGATATACCATTCAGTGCCATTATGAAGTCGCCTGAATGCAAGAAAGAATCTTGAAAACTGATATAATGGAAATACATAGAAAAGGTGGTGGAGAGATGAAAACAAAAAAACACAATTGGAAAAGATGGCTACCGCTCTACTTGATGATGGCACCTGGATTAATCTATATTTTTATCAATAATTATATTCCTATGTTTGGTACAATTATTGCCTTTAAACATATCAATTACCAGAAAGGCATTTTGGGGAGTGATTGGGTAGGACTGAAAAATTTCAAATTTTTGTTTGCCACAAACGATGCCTGGGTAATTACAAGGAATACGTTATTGTATAATCTTGCTTTTATAGTGATTAATACAGTGGTTGGAATTATTCTTGCAATTTTTATATGCGACGTTGTGAGCAAAAAATTAAAAAAGCTTTATCAAAGTGCGGTATTGCTCCCCTATCTGATGTCAATTGTAATTATTAGCTATATTGTTTTCGCATTTCTTTCAACAGAAAACGGAATGGTGAATAATTCACTGCTGATTCCATTCGGGAAAAATCCGATTTCGTGGTATGCGGAACCAAAATACTGGCCGTTTATTTTGACACTTGTGAATGTATGGAAGGGAGTCGGATATGGTTGCTTGATTTATATCTCGGCGATCAATGGTATTCCCAAAGATTACTATGAAGCTGCAAATTTAGATGGAGCAGGTAAGTGGAAACAGATTCGATGTATTACGCTTCCATCCTTAGTCCCTTCGGTGATTACGCTTACTTTGTTATCGATTGGAAGAATTTTCTATTCTGATTTCGGATTGTTTTATCAGGTACCGTTGGACTCCGGAACATTGTATTCTACGACAAATGTAATTGATACTTATGTATATAGAGCACTGATTAAACTGGGAAATGTTGGAATGTCTTCTGCTGCTTGCCTATATCAGTCGGTTGTAGGATTTGTTTTAGTTCTCACCGCTAATTTGATCGTTAGGAAAGTAAGTAAGGAAAACGCACTGTTTTAGGAGGAGAAAAATGATCCGTTCAAAATCGAATATGCGGTTTCAGATTTTAGCGAATTTTATACTGATTCTGTTTACCATATTTGTAATTACCCCTTTTATTCTTTTGATTATGTCTTCCTTTACGGAGGAAAGTACACTGATAAGAAACGGATATTCATTTTTTCCGGAAAAATTCAGTTTGGGAGCCTATGCTTACATATGGAAAAATGCGTCTAAGATAATGAGGGCCTATGGAATTACAATTTTGGTCACAGTAGTTGGAACAGCTGTCAATGTTATGCTGTCAACAATGATTGCCTATCCGTTATCTCTTGAACAATTGCCTGGAAGAAGAGCAATAACTTTTTACCTTTTCTTTACGATGCTTTTTAGCGGTGGATTGGTACCATCCTATTTGTTGTACAGTAATTATTTTCATATAAAAAATACAATTTGGGCTTTAATTGTTCCTAACCTGTTGCTGTCGGCAATGAGTGTGCTATTAATACGTACATATATATCAACAAGTATACCATCAGCATTGTTTGAGGCTGCAAAGGTAGATGGGGCAGGAGAATTTACAGTATTTTTTAAACTGGTGATTCCTTTGTCTAAACCCATTATTGTAACGATGGGAACTTTTGCCGGTCTGGGTTACTGGAATGACTGGACAAATGGTTTATATTACCTTACGGATACTAAATATTATAGTATCCAGAATCTGTTGAATAAAATGATTACAGATATACAGGTATTGTCTTCTAATTCGTCCATGGCTTCACAAGCCTCTTCGGAAATGGCAAAATTACCTACAGTAGGTGTACGTATGGCGATTGCGGTTGTAGCAATGCTGCCGATATTTGTATTATTTCCGTTTTTACAGAAATATTTCCAAAAAGGAATTGCATTAGGAGCAGTAAAGGGTTAATACATTGCCCTTACAAGATAAAATAAATATATGGGAGGATAACAAATGAAGAAAAAAATTTTATCAATGTTACTCAGTATGGTGTTGACGGTAGCTTGCTTTACGGGATGCGGGAGTAACCCAAGTAGTGGTGGAGAAACCGGTGGAGCAGCTTCTACAGAAACACCTAAAAATCCGGAAGATATGTATACGGTCACAATGGCTGTGATTGGAAATGATCAGGAGGACATGGATCTTGTAGAAGCAGAAATGAATAAAATCCTGGCGGAAAAGGTTGGTGCACAAATTGATGTAATCACATTGGGATGGGGAGTATATCAGCAGCAGTTACAACTTATGTTATCCGGTGCGGAAAAACTGGATTTGGTCCCTATAATGTATAATAACGTGAGTACCTATGTAAACAGCGGTCAGGTATTGGATATGTCTGATTTGATTGACCAGTATGGCGTTAATATGAAAGAAGCTTTGGGTGAAGATATTCTCAAAATTGCTAATATGAATGGCTATGTGTATGGTGTGCCGGTGGAAAAAGAATGGTATGCAGACAGCTGTCTGGTAATGAGAAAAGACATTTTGGACAAATATAATTTGGATGTGTCTAATGTGAAATCTTTGGCTGATTGTGCACCTATTTTCGAAACGATTCATGAAAATGAACCTGATATGAAAATTATTGTAGGCGCTAAAGATGGTTTGATCGGTAACATATATTTTGCCGATGTACTTTCCGATCGCTTTGGAGTATTGGATAATGGCGGTGCTGATACTACGATTGTGAATTACTATGAGACGGATAACTACAAGAATCTGGCTGCTACGGTTCATGATTATTATGAAAAAGGTTATATCGACAAGGATATGGCAACATCTACAGATGCCGGAACCACAATCCTGAAGGCCGGAAATGCATTCTGCTTTGCCACTCCTTATAAACCGGGCGTTGCGGAACAGGAAAGTCTGAATACCGGTTATGAACTGGTGGCTGTAAGAATCAACCCTACTCCTGCGTTTTGCTATACCAATGCTGTTGCCGCAATTACATGGGGAATTGGTCAGAATTGTGAAAATCCGGAGATGACAATGAAAGTGCTGGACTACATGTACGGTGATCCGGAATTAATGAATCTGTTTAACTGGGGTATTGAAGGTGTTCATTATGTCGTAAAAGATGCTGAAAATGATGTGATTGGATTCCCGGATGGGGTAGATGCTTCTAATGCAAAATACAATCTGAATATGGGATGGGAACTTCCGAACCAGTACAAGATCCATGTATGGGAGGGAAGCTCCAGAAAGATTATGGATGCGCAGAAAGAGATGAATGCCACTGCAAATAAGTCAAAAGCATTAGGTTTCATGTTTGATAGTACATCTGTCAGCAATGAGATTGCAGCACTAAACAATGTGGTTAGTGAGTATTCGGCTTCTATCGATTGTGGCGCAGCTGATCCTGCCACGGCCATTCCGGAGTTTAATGAGAAGTTATACGCAGCCGGTCTTCAGACTGTAATGGACGAGAAGCAGAAACAATTGAACGAGTGGCTGGAAAATCAAAAGTAATGTGTTATAATGTGGCTGTGAATAACAGGAATAAATAAATATAGGAGGTCCCGATTAATGTCGAGAAAACATAAGAAGGTCTTGAGAAAAAATATTACTCTGATCATGTGCGCATTAATCGGGACAATTGTTGTTGTATACGGTGTTGGTATGATATTATTCCGTGGATATGTCAAAGAGATAGCAAATATAGCCAGCCGGACATTTGATTTCTACGGGAATGAATTGGATCAAAAAATGAATGGCATTAATACGCAGCTTGTAAACACGTTGTTGAATAATAAATCTATCAGAGAAATAGAAGAGATGGATTTAAACACAGAGGATAACTCTGTGGTTTACAGCATTGCGGAGCAAAATGAATTGAAACAATATTTTCAGGCAATGGCAATTAATTATGGGGACGAATACCATTTTTGGTTTTATAACAAAGACAAAGATATTTTTCTGATTACGGGAGACGATGAATACCTTCAAAAGGAACTTTTTAAAGGATATATTAGGACAGTGGCTTCCGAAGAACGGATTCCTATAACAGAAAAGAGAAAATGGTTTGTGCAGGATGTTCAAGGAACGTTGTTTCTTACAACTACCTTTTGCCTGAAAAATAATTATGTGGGTTGTTGGATACGGCCTGAGAAAATATGCGCTTCTTTTCGAGAAACACAGGAAGATACACTTTCCTTTTTTATTCGGGATTTGAGCACCGGAGTACATTATTTGGAGAATAGCAGTGCATCCGGAAGTATGTTTCAGAAAAATGAAAACATTCAGGAAATAAGTAGCGCGCATTATTGGGAATACGAATTTGAAAATGCAAATGTATCTATAGGAATAGATGTCAGCGACAAAATAAAGAAAAGTGCTGGAACCTATGAAATACTGATGGGAATTACCACAGTATTGATTTGCTTTATGTGTATTGGAGCTTTTTATTATTTCAGGCACTATGTACAAAAACCGTTATACATTTTTGAAGAGAATCTACGAAAATTTCAGGAAACTGGAGAATTAGAGCAAAATAATTATTATGAAGAATTCGAAAATGTAGGTGAAATCTGGAGAAATCTGGAAAAAGAAATTCAGGAATTAAAAGTTCAGGTATATGAAGAACAGCTGGAAAAACAGAAAACTAAAATAGATTATTTACAATTACAGATCAGGCCCCATTTTTATATTAACTGTCTTAATAGCATATACAGTATGGCGCAGTTGAAACATACAGAAGAAATCCAGCAACTGGCATTGTATGTATCCGGATATATGAGATCTATTTTCCGCAAAGGAACGAAGCCTATCTTAATGGATGAAGAATTACAGCAGATTGTAAATTATGTAAAAATCCATAATATTTTATACCGCTATGATTGCAAGTGTCATATCTGCGTAGATGAGCGTGTGAAACAGGCAATGATTCCACCGTTGATAATGATAGTCTTTGTGGAAAACTGCGTGAAGTACACGGTAGGAAGCAAAAGAAAGATAGAAATTAGCATTGAAGGAAGCTTTCTGGATGAGGAACAGAAAAAAATACGAATTCGTATAGCGGATAATGGTCCGGGTTTTCCTGAGAATGTGTTAGAAAAATTTCGAAAGAATGAATTTGGAGCAAATGATGACAGATTCCAAATTGGAATACGCAATACAAAAGATCGGCTTCAACTGCTCTATGGGGCGGAAGCAAGTCTCATGATAGGTAACGGTGAAAACCTGGGAACGGAAGTTATAATAATAATTCCGTATCAAAACGGAGATGAAAAGAGTGAATATTCTATTAGTAGATGATGATGTGAATGTGCTGGAAAGTCTGCAGTTTGGGGTTGCATATTCGTCACTGGGAATAGAAAAGATTTACGTTGCTGAAAATGCTGCGGATGCCAAAAAGATACTTAAGAATGTACCGATCCATATTATGGTAACAGATATAGAAATGCCAAACGAATCGGGAATTGAATTGTTAAAATGGACAAAAACACAGAATTTAGACGTGGTTACTATATTCTGCACGTGTTATGCAGATTTTAATTATGCCAAAAAGGCTGTGGAACTTCAATGTTTTGACTATTATCTGAAACCGATTTCTTTTGACGATTTTGAAAAAATAATATCTAGGGCTGTAGAAAAAGTCAGACAAGAGAGCAGGAAGAAAACATATTATCAGTATGGCGTGTATTGGTTGGATGATGTAAAAAACAGAAAAGCACATTTTTGGGAGCATATCATGTTTCCGCTGGCAATTCCGGATGAAGAACTTTTAAATGCATTGATTGAAGACAATCGTTTGGAATATGACACTGAGCAGTTGTTTGATGTTTTTTTGCTACATACATATGAAGAAGAGGAACGTTTTCAGAATCTGACTTCAACAATGAGCGAATTTATTATTAAAAATGTCGTTACAGAAATTTTTAGCGATATGTGCAATATGGAGACCATAGTGAAGTATGGAGAGGATACCTATGTGATTGTAACCCGTAATCTAAAAGAAAATGCGGAGATGGTACTGAAGAAATTGATTATGCAGTGTGATATCCATCTTAATTGTCGAATGCGTGTATTTTATGATCTTGAATGTCCTCTGCCCGCCGTAAAGGAATGTTTTGAAAGGTTGATTCATATTTGGAATGAAAATATCAGCAACGATGTACAGATATTCTGGGCGCGGACATACCAAAGGGAAGAAAATACATATTCATTCGGTGCTATTGGAGAATGGGAGATTTATCTGAACACAGGTGCGGTGAATAAGATTTTAGATGAAATCGATCACTATTTCTCAGAGAAAAAGAGACATCATGGGTTAACAGCGTATGAATTAAAAGCTATGCAGGTGAATCTGATTCAGATGGTGAATACTGTGTTGATGAAAAACAATATCGAAGCCCATGAGCTATTTGTAAATACGGAATATGAAACTTATCGGAAAATGTCATTGAAGAATTATGATAACTATATGGAATTTTGTAAATATTTATTGCAAAAAGCATATAGCTATATTGCCTACGTAAGAGAAAATACATCTATTGTAGAGGTAGTTAAAAAATATATTGAAGAACATTATAATGAGGAAATTTCCAGAAATGAGCTGGCAGGAATTGTATATTTAAATGCAGATTATCTGGCAAGACTTTTTAAAAAAGAAGAAGGAATCTCTATTACCGATTATGTTATTCGTATGAGGATAAAGAAGGCGTCTGAACTGTTACAATACAGTGACATCTCTATTAATGAAATTGCTATGAAAGTGGGATATGATAACTTTTCATATTTTTCCAGATTATGTAAAAAAGTGTTGGGATGTAGTCCGAAAGATTATAGAAAAAAAGCAAAGGAGAAATTAAATGAGTAGTTATTTTGAATGTTCGGGAAATGGACCGATTGTGACAACAAAAGCAGGAAAAATAAGGGGATATTTGTGGAATACAACATATACATTTCAGGGGATTAAGTATGCAAATGCAAAAAGATTTCAGATGCCGGAGGAAATTCAGCCGTGGGATGGGATAAAAGATGCTACTTCTTATGGCTATGTATGTCCATTGTTAACCCAGGATGTTCCCAACGGTGAAATTATGGTTCCTCATAGATACTGGCCTATGGATGAACACTGTCAGTATTTGAACGTTTGGACGCAGACGTTGGATACTTTGGCAAAAAAACCGGTTATGGTATGGCTTCATGGAGGTGGATTCTATGCAGGATCTTCTATCGAACAGATAGCATATGACGGTACAAATTTAAGCCAATTTGGGGATGTGGTTGTAGTATCATTGAATCATAGATTAAATCTTTTGGGATATTTGAATTTGTCAGAATATGGAGAAAAATATTGGAACTCGGGAAATGTTGGAAATGCTGATATTGTAGCGGCATTGCGCTGGATTAGAGACAATATTGAAGCGTTTGGCGGGGATCCTCAAAATGTAACGTTATTCGGGCAATCCGGAGGAGGCATGAAAATATGGACGCTGATGCAGACACCGGAGGCTGATGGCTTGTATCATAAAGCGATTATTCAGAGCGGCGTATTGGAAGATTTTATTGATGAAGAGAATACAGATGCCAAACCACTGATCCGGGCAATGCTGCAGGAGCTTAATATGGAAGAATCGGATATTGAGAAATGGGAGGATATGCCTTACAGAGAGCTGGCAGATGCTTATAATAAAGTATCCGATAAAGTACTGGCTGAAGGTGGTTATATAGGAGGACATCCGATTCGGAACTCTTATTACATGGGGGATCCCTTAAAAATTGGATTTTCGGAATATGCTCAAAAGGTGCCGGTGTTAATAGGAAGTGTGTTCGGAGAGATGGGATTTGCACCCGGGCTGATCGGAAGGAATCAAATGACACAAGAGGAATTGATCAGGATTGTCGAAAAACGATTTGGTGAACATACTCAGTCTGTGATTCAGGCATACGCGCAGGCATACCCGGGAAGAAGCATTGCAGACTTAACTACATATGATATTTTTTTCAGAAAACCGGTAATTGATTTTGTGAAAAAGAGAAAGACATACAAACAATCTAATATATATGCATATGTCTTTGCTGTTGAATTTCCTCTGGATGATGGAAAGCCGGCATGGCATTGTTCTGATCTGGCTTTTGTATTTCATAATACAGATAAGGTTCCCGTGGCTAATATGCCGGGAGTCACGGATAAACTAGAAGAAAAAATGTGCAAGGCATGGGTGAATTTTGCTAAAACAGGAATTCCATTCATTGATGAAACGATTGCTTGGCCGGCCTGTACAGAAGAGACAGAAAATTATATGGTTATCGACAATGATAAATGGCAGGTAAGAGAGAAGTTTGATTACGAATTAGTGAAACAGGTAGCGGACAGTGGCATGAAATCTCCATTTTCTATAAAAGAAAGGAGAAAAATGTTGCAGAAAACTCAAAAAGAAGCAGAAGAGAAAGGCGTATTTTTACATTGAAGACAGAAAAAATAATAACTGAATTATTGGAACAGATGACCTTGGATGAAAAGATCGGGATGGTTCATGGAAATGGATTGTTTCAGAATAAAGGGGTAGAAAGACTGGGAATACCTTCTATGAAATTTTCAGATGGACCTATGGGTGTTCGGAATGAGTTTCAAAATGATAAATGGATTCCCCTGGGCAATACTGATGATTATGTATCTTATCTTCCAAGTAATAGTGCTATAGCATCTACATGGGATGTCGATGTTGCATATGAAGTTGGCAAGGTCCTGGGAGCGGAAGCCAGAGGCAGAGGAAAAGACATGATTTTGGCGCCGGGAATTAATATCAAACGAAGTCCCTTATGTGGGAGAAACTATGAATATTTGAGTGAAGACCCCGTGCTGACAGCAGAGATGGCAGTTGCTTTGATAAAGGGAATACAGCAGAATGATGTGGCAGCCTGTGTAAAACATTTTGTGGCAAACAATCAGGAAACTAATCGACTGCATGTGGACACTAAAGTAAATGAGAGAACCTTGCAGGAAATATATTACCCGGCGTTTCGACAGTCTGTGCAGAGGGCAGATGTTTATTCGGTTATGGGAGCCTATAACAGATTAAACGGTACCTATTGCTGTGAAAATAATCTGTTGCTGAAGGAAGTATTGCGTGATCAATGGGGATTTGAAGGAATTGTAATCAGTGACTGGGGAGCAGTGCATAATACGTTAGATGCGGGGCAGGCAGCACTTGATATTGAAATGTCAGTATTTGATAATTTCGACGAATATTGTCTGGCAGAACCTTTGAAACAAAGGATCTTGGATGAATCAGTAGATATGGCGTGTCTGGATGCAAAGGTACGTAACATCTTGCGAGTAATGTTTAAGTTAAAAATGATTGGAAAGGAAGCGGTACATCGAAAAAACGGCTCCTATAATACTATGGCGCACCGGCAGGTGTTGAAAAAAGCAGCGGAAAAATCTGTTATTTTATTGAAAAATGATAGTAAATTATTGCCACTTGGAAATACATATCATAAGAAAATTGCAGTCATAGGTTGTAACGCAGACCGAATTCACTCGGGCGGTGGAGGTAGTGCAGAAATTAAGGCTTTGTATGAAATATCACCGCTTCTTGGAATCAAAATGGAATTTGGAGGTAATGCAGAAATAGTATATGAACCGGGGTATTATATTCCGGAAAAAAAGGAGCTTAACGGAGAAAACTGGCAGGCTTCCAGTGTGGATGACAAAGAAAAAATACAACAACAGATCCGCAGGATGAGAGAAGAAAAAAGAAGATTAAAAAAGGAGGCATTTTATTCAGACCTATCGGAAATTGAGGAAGAATATCACAGAAGAGCTCTGAAGCTTGCTGAAGAGAGCGATATTGTTCTGTTTGTAGGAGGGTTGGATCATGAATATGACATTGAGGGAGAGGATCGTCCCTGCATGAAACTTCCGTATCATCAGGATGAATTGATTACAAAATTATTAAAGGTAAGACCGGACACAATTGTAACTATGATAGGAGGATCTCCGGTGGAGATGCCATGGGAAGAAAAAGCAGGTACAATTTTGTGGTCTTATTATGCCGGAATGGAGAGTGGCACAGCCCTAGCGGGAATCCTCACCGGAAGAATCAATCCCAGTGGAAAACTGGCAGAAACTTTTCCTCGTGTTTATGAAGATACACCGACAGGTCATAACGGACAATTTGGGAGAGATAATATGGTCTGTTATGAAGAAGAAATTATGGTCGGATATCGTCATTATGAGAAAAATGATATTTTGCCGATGTTCTGCTTTGGACATGGACTCTCTTATACAGAATTTGCGTATCACGATCTGCAGGTGAAACAAGATAATGATGCAAAAGACAGAGTGAGCATATCGTTTGATATAGAAAACGTAGGTCAAATAGACGGAAGAGAGATTGTACAGATTTATGTGAGGGATGAGGAGTGTACAGTAATCAGACCAGAAAAAGAGTTAAAGGCATTCAAAAGCATTACGCTGAAAGCGGGGAGTGTATGCAGAGTAGAGATTACTTTGGATAGTATGGCGTTTTCATTTTATGATGAGAAGAAACATGATTTTTGTGTGGAACCCGGAATTTTTGAAATATGTGTAGGCAATTCAACGCAAAATATTTTATTGCATCAGAAAATTGAATACCCTAACTGCAGTAAGCAGAATGTGTGAAATCCCGATTCTAATTCATTATAAAATAAAGGATAAACTAGCTACCGCTTTGGGCTGACTGATGAGACCGTCAGCTCAAAGCGGTAGTTTTATTATTTTATGGAATTATGAAAGCGGTTGTCAAATTGGAAAGCGGAATGCGGAATCCTTAGGATATGGCTTGCCATTGTAGCAGATTCCGATTATAATAAAAGATTGTAACGGCAACGGCTTGGAATTGGGGATTATCATGAATATAGTAGTAGACGGATATAATATATGTTATAAAACAACCGGTACCGGCGATAAGACGGTTGTGATCTTACAGGGCTGGGGTACGGATCTGGGAGTGTATGATTCCGTAGCCGGTGTGATAGACGGCAGCAGATACCGTGTGATCCAGTTCGATTTCCCGGGCTTCGGCGGCAGTGATGAACCGAAGGAACCCTGGGATGTAGACGGATTTGCGGATTTTTTCTGCAAATTCATGGAAGTAATGCAGGTAAAGCAGGCCACCCTCATCGGGCATTCCTACGGCGGTCGCGTGATCATCAAGCTGGCAGCCAGAGAGAGCATCCCTTTTGAGATCACAAACATTATCCTGATCGACAGCGCAGGTGTCCTGCCGGTGCGTACTACTGCACAGAAATGGAAGATCCGCAAGTACAAGATCCTGAAGAAATTCCTGAACATGAAGCTGATCTATGCTATGTTCCCGGAGGTGATCGATGACTGGAGGAGCCGACAGGGATCGGCAGACTACCGCAATGCGACACCCATGATGCGTCAGTGTATGGTGAAGGCAATCAACGAGGATCTGACGGAGCTGCTTCCGAAGATCCGTCAGGAAGTGCTGCTGATCTGGGGAGATCAGGATACGGCAACTCCTATCCGGGATGCACATATTATGGAAGAGAAGATACCCAACTGCGGCCTGGCAGTGATACCGGGAACCGGTCATTTTTCTTTCCTTGAGAAACCGGCACAGTTCCGGGGAATTATGGAGGCATATCTGAAATGATCATACGTGTGCTGATAGCGGTCGTGCTTGCGGTTCCGGCATATTTTTATACCATGCGGTATAACATGCATATGTTCCAGCAGAACGGCTATAAGAATAAGGAACACATTCACTGGCTGAAGAAGAAGTTCCGGCTGCAATGGATTCTCTATTTTGGTCTGGCACTGGGCATTGTAACCTGTGTGTTTCCGTACCTTGCCCTTGAAATCTTCGAGTATCTGGTACTGTTCGTGATCATCGTGGTATATCGTGCCATGAAGCGGATGAATACGAAGAAAAAGCTGGTGTATACTGCCCGGGTCAGGAGATTGCTCACTACGGAGCTGATCCTTACGGCTGCGGTATTCGCTCTGGTGTGTGGATTGGGCGGAATGAAGCGGATCCCGGGGCTGTGCCTGATTCTGGTATCTGTGAATCTGTTTCTGGATATTGTGGCTAATGTCATCAATCATCCCATGGAGGCGGGGATCAATCAGCATTATATCAATGACGCTGTGAGAAAGCTGAAAAGCGTCCCGGGACTTACCGTCATCGGTGTGACCGGCAGCTACGGCAAGACCAGTGTGAAGTTCTATTTGCAGACACTTTTACAGGAAAAATATAACGTACTGGTGACGCCGGAGAGTTTCAATACGCCTATGGGTGTGGTGCGGACCATCCGCGGTTCCCTGAAGCCTACCACAGAGATTTTTGTCTGCGAGATGGGTGCCCGCCATGTGGGCGACATCAAGGAGATCTGCGATATGGTGCATCCTGAGCACGGTGTGATCACATCTATCGGACCGCAGCATTTAGAGACCTTTTTTAATATGGAGAATATCCAGAAGACGAAGTTCGAGCTGGCGGATGCCCTGCCGGAAGGTGGCATGCTGTTCTTAAACGGCGACAACGATTATATTCAGCAACAGGCAGCTTCTCCCGCGTATGATCAGACTCCGGAGAAGATATTCTATTATTCCGAGACGGAAGGGACAGGATACTGTGCCAAAGATGTGAAGGTATCCCAGTTAGGTACGGAGTTCACCGTAGTGACCCCGGACGGCGAGAGCGAGAGATTCCAGATGCGTCTCATCGGTGCCCACAATGTCATCAATGTGGTGGGGGCTATCGCGGTCGCTCATAAAATGGGTATGACGCTGCAGGAACTGCGGATTCCGGTACGCCGGATCGAGCCGGTACCCCATCGTATGCAGATGCGGGAGCACGGTCTGGTGACGATCATCGATGATGCTTACAATTCCAACCCTGTAGGTTCCAGGGCAGCGGTCGAGACGCTGGCTATGTTTGACGGTATCCGGATCCTGATCACGCCGGGCATGGTGGAGCTGGGTGCTAAGGAAGCGGAATACAATCATAAATTCGGGAACTACGCAGCGGATTGCTGCGATTACATCCTGTTAGTGGGCAGACGACATACCGAGCCCATCAGGGAGGGCGTGCTGGAGAAGGGATTTCCGGAAGAGAAATGCCTGGTATTCGACAAGCTGGAGGAAGCTGTATCTTACGCCTATGCCATCAAAGGGCAGGGACATAAGTATATTTTATTAGAGAATGACCTGACGGATAACTATTAGAAGATTCAGAGGCAATTTTGCGAAAGAGGTTCCGGATAGTTGGCAGAGAGTAGGAAAATTCAGGAGGAAAAATAAATGAAGACAAGAGTAGCAATGCTGTTTGGCGGCAAGAGTGTAGAACACGAAGTATCAGTGATCTCCGGCATTCAGGCTGTCATGAATATGGACACAGACAAATACGAAGTAATCCCGGTCTATATGACCAAGCGCAATGAAATGTACATCGGTGAGGAGATCGGTAAGATCGAATCCTATAAAAATATCGACGAACTGTTGAAAAAGTCCCAGAGAGTCATCATGACCAACGAGGATGGGAAGGTATTCCTGACTCCGTTCCCGGTGAAGCTGTTCGGCGGGAAGAAACCGGTAGAGATTGACGTGGCTTTCCCCGTAGTCCACGGTACCAACGTAGAGGACGGCGCTTTCCAGGGTTACCTGAAGACCATGGGTATCCCCTTCGTGGGCTGTGATGTGACTGCATCCGCCATTGGTATGGATAAATACATCATGAAAGCTGTATTAAAGGAGTGTGATGTTCCGGTACTGGATGCACAGCTGTATACGCTGTCGGATTATGCACAGATAGAAAACCTCCTTGACAAAGTGGAAAAAGGATTGGGATATCCGGTGATCGTAAAACCGGTCAACTTAGGTTCCAGCGTAGGTATCAGCGTGGCTAAAAATCGTGTGGAGCTGACGCACTCCGTCGATGATGCGTTCAAGTATGCGACCAAAGTGCTGGTGGAGCACGCCATCACCAATTTACGTGAGATCAACTGCTCGGTACTGGGAGATGAGAATGACGCTATTGCTTCCGAGTGCGAAGAACCCCTGCACACCAAAGATATCTTAAGTTATGAAGATAAATACGTCAGCAATGCCAAGGGCAGCGGCTCCAAGGGCATGGCGAGCGTATCCCGCAAGATTCCCGCAGAACTGTCTCCGGAGAAGAGAGAGGAAGTCCGGGAGCTGGCAGTCAGATCCTTTAAAGCACTGGGCTGTAACGGTGTGTCCCGTATCGACTTTATGATCGATGAGGACAACGGCAAGCTGTATTTTAACGAGATCAATACCATCCCGGGATCTCTGGCATTTTATCTGTGGGATCCGGTGGGCGTTCCTTACAAAGAGCTTTTGGACCGTATGATCCAGCTGTCTTTGAAGAGAGCCCGCACCGAGGAGAGACTGACCTTTACCTTTGACACCAATATCTTGAATTCCGCAAGCTTTGGCGGTTCTAAGGGTGGCAAATTGTAATAGCCGGTTTATGGATTTTATGATTATTTAATATATTTTTTAGCACTCGGGACTTGCGAGTGCTAAGCAGTAGTGATAATATAATCTCTGTAAGAGGAACAAGCGACTGCAACAGCAGACAATTGTTTGAAGAGAGATGTGAAGTGGTCAGCCGCGCAGGGAACTGTGTGGCTGATTTTTACATGGAGAACGTCTTGGTTGTGTGGCTCACCGGTTGGGCAGAATGGAGGGAATATGACGAAGACAACAAAAAGAGATTATTATGAAGTACTGGGTGTCAGCAAGACAGCGGACGCCGCAGCGATAAAAAAAGCATACCGGAAACTGGCGAAAAAATACCATCCGGATACCAATGCAGGAGACCCTGTGGCAGAGGAGAAGCTGAAGGAAGTCAACGAAGCTTACGATGTGCTGGGGGATGAAAAAAAGAAGAAACTATATGATACTTACGGTTTTGCTGCTTTCCAGGAGGGATTTAATGAGGAGGCAGCCAGACAGTATCAGGAGCAGTTTAAGAACGGAGGAGGTTTCGGCACCGATGGATTCGGCGGCTTTGGCAACGGCACGTTCCATTACAGTACAGGAGGAAGCGGTTTCGGTACCGGTGATTTCGGCAGCTTCGGCGGGGATGAGGATATTTTTGACAATCTGTTCGGACAGTATTTCAAGGGACAGAAAGGCTCCGGACGGGGCAGCCGGGCGAACTACCGCAGCAAAGGTCAGGATGTGGAATCCGGCATCACCATCAGCTTTGACGAAGCAATGCATGGCTGCGACAAGACCTTTACCTTAAGAGATCCGGCTACCGGCAAGTCCGAATCCGTGCAGGTGCATATTCCGGCAGGTATCGACACCGGTAAAAGTATCCGTCTGAAAGGTAAGGGTGGTGAAGGTTACTCCGGCGGTGAGAGCGGTGACCTGTATCTGAAGGTGACGGTACAGGAGAAGCCGGGCTGGGAGCGTAGAGGACAGGATCTCTATACCACGGTCAATATCCCCTATACTACCGCAGCTCTGGGCGGCGAGATCCGTGTACCCACGTTGTACGGCGATGTCATGTGCAAAGTGAAGGAAGGTACGCAGTCCGGCAGCAAGATCCGTCTGAAAGGCAAGGGCGTGGTATCCATGAAGGATAAAAATGCCCATGGCGATCAGTATGTCGTGATCCAGATTCAGGTGCCTAAGAATCTGACTCCTGCTGCAAAAGAAAAATTACAGGAATACAAGAAGGTCAGTGGATTTTGATCCACTGGCCTTTTTTAATGATAAAATTTTTCATTAAACGAAAAAAGCTGGAAATAGGAAAAACAGGTGCTTATAATATTCATTCATAAATAGAATAAACAAAAGACTTCACACAGGAGGAAATGAATTATGTTGAAATGTTTAAAAAAGATTGATAAAGCAAAAACCGGTATCTTCGCAGCAGGTGTTCTGTTCGGAACCGCAGGCATCAAAGTACTGTCCAGCAAGGATGCGAAGAAGCTGTACACCAACTGCACCGCAGCAGTTCTGCGTGCAAAAGAGTGTGTCATGAAGACTGCGACCACCATCCAGGAGAACGCAGAGGATATCTACGCGGAGGCCCAGCAGATCAACGAGGAGAGAGCAGCACAGGCAGCTCAGGAGTTCGACAGTGAGGTTGAGGCAGCAGAGACTGCAACAGAAGAATAATCCCTTCATGAAAGCAGGCATAAACTATGAGATTTGTGATCAAGCATGAGATAAAGGGGAGACTCAGGGTTCACGTTCTGCAGAGCCGCATGAGCTTTGCACAGGCAGATACACTGCAATACTATCTGGACGGACAGAAGAATATTGTCAGTGCCAAAATTCAGGAGCGCACCCTGGATGTCACGGTAGTCTATACCGGTTCCAGGGAGGAGGCACTGAAGACACTGGAGAATTTTACGTATCAGGGTACGGAAGTACCGGAGAATTATCTTGCTAATTCCGGCAGGGAGATGAACCGGGAATATAAGGATCAGCTGATCAATAAAGTGGTAATGCATTATGGGATCAGGCTGTTTTTACCCATGGATATCCGTTCCGTGATCACCACGGTAAAATCTTTCAAATATCTCTGGCATGGAATCAAGACCCTGGCAAAGGGCAAGATCGAAGTACCGGTACTGGATGCCACTGCTATCGGTGTATCTGTGCTGCGCGGTGATTACAACACCGCAGCCTCTGTGATGTTCCTGTTAGGCATCGGTGAGATTTTGGAGGAGTGGACGCACAAAAAGTCTGTCGGCGATCTGGCGAGAAGCATGTCCTTAAACATTGACAAGGTATGGGCTGTGAACAACGGACAGGAGATCCTGGTGCCGTCCACATCCATTAAGTCGGGTGATCTGGTAAGGATCCACATGGGCAATGTGATTCCTTTCGACGGTACAGTGACGGACGGAGAAGGTATGGTGAATCAGGCGTCTCTGACCGGAGAATCCGTTCCCGTGAGAAAAATCCCCGGTGGAACTGTCTATGCCGGAACTGTGGTAGAAGAAGGCGAGCTGACTATCTATGTGAAAGAAAACGGTGGCTCCAGCAAATATGAGAAGATCATGACCATGATCGAGGAATCCGAGAAGCTGAAATCCTCTCTGGAGGGTAAGGCAGAGCACCTGGCAGATAAGCTGGTACCCTACACGTTCTTAGGTACCGGTTTGATATGGTTGTTCACACGGAATGTGACTAAGGCATTATCCGTGCTGATGGTGGATTTCTCCTGCGCACTGAAGCTGTCCATGCCGTTAGCGGTACTGTCTGCGATCCGTGAGGCAAGCACCTATGAGATCACGGTGAAGGGCGGCAAATACTTAGAGGCTATGGCAGATGCCACCACCATCGTATTTGACAAGACTGGAACCCTGACCAAGGCACAGCCTACGGTGGCAGATGTGATATCCTTTAACGGGCAGTCTGCGGATGAGCTGCTTCGGATTGCTGCCTGCCTGGAGGAGCATTTCCCTCATTCCATGGCAAAGGCAGTGGTACGTGAGGCAGCCCGCAAGGAGCTGGTGCATGAAGAACTGCATACCAAAGTGGAATATATCGTGGCTCACGGTATTTCTTCTACCCTGGATGGCAAGAAGATCATTATCGGAAGTTATCACTTCGTATTCGAGGATGAACAGGCACAGATTCCGGAAGGCAGGCAGGAACTGTTCGATCATCTCTCTGAAGAGTACTCTCATCTGTATATGGCCATTGATGGTAAACTGGCAGCGGTGATCTGTATCGAGGATCCTTTGAGAGAGGAAGCACCGGAGGTCATCCGTCAGCTGAAAATCTTAGGAATCAGCAAAGTCGTAATGATGACGGGAGACAGCGACCGCATTGCAAAGTCCATCGCAAATATCGTTGGTGTGGATGAATATTATTCCGAGGTACTGCCGGAGGACAAGGCAAAGTTCGTAGAACAGGAGAAGCAGTCCGGCCATAAGGTCATTATGATCGGAGATGGTATCAATGATTCTCCCGCACTGTCCGCAGCAGATGTAGGTATCGCCATCAGTGACGGTGCACAGATTGCCAGAGAGATCGCGGATGTCACCATCGGTGCGGACAATCTGTATGAAGTAGCTACCCTGAAGGAATTGAGCAACTCCCTGATGGAGCGGATCCATAAAAATTATCGCATGATCGTAGGTATCAACACCGGACTGATCATTTTAGGTGTAGCAGGAATCATTCCTCCCACTACGTCCGCTCTTCTGCATAATACATCTACCCTGTGGATCAGCACCAAGAGCATGAAGAATCTGTTGGACAGAGAAGAAGCATAAAAAGAGAAAAAACAAAGGCCATTGTGAGAGAAAAAGAGAACTCCTCGCAATGGCTTGTGTTTTACTTTGTAGTAAGTTGCTACTAACTAAAAATATAATACAAAAAAATGTAATACAATTTGAATAGAATGTACGGTACTTTTGTAGGAATTATATGTTGCATATTTGCAGATGCATGTATATAATGATATAGTAATTCCTAGTTGGACGCTAGAGATAGGAGGAAGTATATGTCAGAACAATTATTACAGGTGCGTAACTTGTCCGTAAGTGTAGAGGACAAGCCCATCCTTCATGGAATAGATTTAGAGGTTCGCCCCGGAGAGACCCATGTCCTCATGGGACCCAACGGTGCGGGCAAATCCACATTGGGTTACACCATCATGGGAAGCCCCCGGTATGAGGTGACCGGTGGTGAGATCCTGTTCAAAGGGAAGGAATTATTAGAGGAATCTGCAGACCAGAGAGCGAAGGATGGTATTTTCCTGTCTTTCCAGAATCCCCTGGAGGTACCCGGAGTATCTCTTCGGAATTTCATCCGTAATGCCGTGGAACAGAGAAGCGGTTCCCGTATCAAGCTGTGGACCTTCAAAAAGGAACTGGAGCAGGCCATGGAAGTATTGCAGATGGATCCTTCCTATGGTGACCGTGATCTGAACGTGGGATTCTCCGGCGGTGAGAAGAAAAAGGCGGAGATCTTACAGTTACTTATGTTAAAACCCTCACTGGCAATCTTGGATGAGACTGATTCCGGACTGGATGTGGATGCGGTACGTACGGTATCCAAGGGTGTGGAAGAGTACCAGAAGGACAAAAAGGGTGCGCTGTTGATTATTACTCACAGCACCAGAATTTTAGAGTCTCTCCATGTGGACAAGACCCATGTACTGGTGAATGGTAAGATCGTAGCATCCGGCGACGCTGCCCTGGTAGACGAGATCAACGAGCATGGTTTCGAGCGTTTTCTGGAAGCATAAGGAGGTTGACGATCTGAATGAGTGAACGTGAAAAGACATACGTGGAAGACGTCAACAGAAGCATTTATGATATCCGTAATGAGGAGAAGGACGTCTATCGTATTAAAAAGGGACTGACTCCCGATATTGTGGCGGAGATTTCCGAGAAAAAGAAGGATCCCGCATGGATGGCAAATTTCAGATTACAGTCTCTGCAGATCTATAATGAGATGGAAGTCCCCGACTGGGGTCCCTCTATTGAGGGTCTGAACATGGAAGACATCGTAACCTATGTAAAACCCAATACCCATATGAGTGCCAAATGGTCCGAGGTACCGGAGGATATCAAGGATACCTTTGAGAAGCTGGGAATCCCGCAGGCGGAGCGGAAGTCCCTCGCCGGTGTGGGCGCCCAGTACGATTCCGAACTGGTATATCACAATGTCAGGGAAGAAGTGGCAGCCCAAGGCGTAGTCTATACCGATATGGAGAGTGCCCTGAATGGGGAATATGCGGATATGGTGCGGAAGCATTTTATGAAGCTGGTGACACCAAGAGACCATAAGTTCGCAGCGCTGCACGGTGCTGTGTGGTCCGGCGGCTCCTTCGTATATGTTCCCCCCGGAGTGTCTGTGACGATCCCTTTGCAGTCTTATTTTCGACTGAACGCACCGGGAGCCGGACAGTTCGAGCATACCCTGATCATTGTGGACGAGGGTGCATACCTGCATTTTATCGAAGGTTGTTCCGCCCCAAAGTACAACGTGGCAAACCTCCATGCCGGCTGTGTGGAGCTGTTCGTGGGGAAAAATGCAAAACTGCGTTACTCCACCATCGAGAACTGGTCCAAGAATATGTACAATCTGAATACCAAGCGGGCGTTGGTGGAAGAAGGCGGTACCATAGAATGGGTATCCGGTTCCTTCGGATCCCACGTATCCTATCTGTACCCCATGAGCGTGCTGAACGGTAAGGGGGCCAGAGCGGAATTCACCGGTATCACCTTTGCGGGCGCCGGACAGAATCTGGATACCGGTACCAAAGTGGTCCACAATGCACCGGAGACCACTTCTTATATCAACACGAAGTCTATCTCCAAGGATGGCGGGATCAGTACCTTCCGAAGCTCCGTAGTGGTGAAGAACAGTGCGGCAAAGAGTAAATCTGCGGTATCCTGTCAGTCCCTGATGCTGGACGACAAGTCCCGCTCCGATACTATCCCGGCAATGGATATCCGTACCCAGGATGCCGATATCGGACACGAGGCGAAGATCGGCCGGATCAGCGATGAAGCAGTGTTCTATCTGATGTCCCGCGGTATCTCAGAAGAGGATGCCAGAGCCATGATCGTCAGCGGATTCGCAGACAATGTATCGAAGGAGCTGCCGCTGGAATACGCGGTGGAGATGAACAATCTGATCCGTCTGGAGATGAAGGGCAGCATCGGTTAATGTGGCAGGAGGAATGGAGATCAGTATGGAAAAAGAATATAATATGACCATTAACAGACTGCCGGCGAAGACCTGGAACTGGCTTCGCATGAACGAGACGCAGTTGGAAAAGATAGAAGTACCTACGGCAGGAGGGGTAAAGGTAAGCCTGCCGGAAAAAATAACAACAGCAGAAAATGAGGGATCCCAGCCCTGGAATGCGGATTTTGCAGGCATCCCATCCGGCATGGGAGAGGACATGGACGGTCTTCTGACAGCAGCGGGAGTGAAGGCACAACATTATGAGGCATCTGAGGAAACCACAGAAGCACAGCCGTTGCTGTTGGATTATACCTACGTACAAAATAGTTTACAGGCCGGTGCCGTAGCAGTGAGAGCCCGAAAAAACAGTGAAATCACTGTGATCCAGGATTTTGCTTCCGACAGGGAGGCAGCAGGGCAGGCGGCAGTATCCACCAGACTGCATCTGGAAGAGGGAGCGAAGATCCGCCTGATCCAGATTCAGAGACTGGGCAATGGATTTACCTTTATGAATGATATCGGAGCCCTGTGTGAAGAGAAGGCTTCCCTGGAAGTGATCCAGCTGATCCTCGGCGGAAAGAATACTTACCTTGGATGCAAGACTACCTTACAGGGCAGAGAGAGCAGCCTGAATGCCGACACCGCTTATATCGTGGGCGGTGACGGAAGACTGGATATGAACTATGTAGCTGTGCATGAAGGCAAAAAGACCCAGAGCAATATGCAGGCCGGCGGCGTTCTGCGGGATCATGCTTTCAAGCTGTATCGTGGCACTATTGATTTCAAATGGGGGGCTAAAGGCGCAGTAGGCAATGAAAAAGAGGATGTACTGTTATTATCCAACGATGTGGTGAACCAGACCATTCCCCTGATCCTCTGTGCGGAGGAAGATGTGGAAGGTAATCACGGCGCCACCATTGGCAAACTGGACGATGAGCTGCTGTTCTACCTGGAGAGCCGCAGCATGAACAGAGAGCAGATCTATGAGATGATGGCTATGGCCAAGGTGGATGCGGTCTGCCGCAAGATTCCTGATGCAGCTACACGGGCTAAGGTACAGGAGTTCCTTGGCAGAGCCGGGGAAGAAGAGGAAGCGGAAGAGTAAGATAACAGGAGGAAGTATGACGACTTCAATCAGCGAGATCCGTAAGGATTTTCCTCTGCTTATGAGTAACGATGTGATTTATCTGGACACGGCGGCGACTTCCCAGAAGCCGTCCTGTGTTCTGGAGGCAGAGAGAACATTTTATGAAAAATACAATGCCAATCCCCTGCGCGGATTATACGAGCTGGGAGAGGCGGCAACCGAAAAATACGAAGAAGCCAGAGAGACGGTCCGGGAGTTTTTAAATGCCAGAGAGGCGGCGGAGATCGTTTTCGTCCGCAATGCCACGGAAGGCTTGAATCTGGTGGCCTACAGTCTGAGTTCCCTGGTGCTGAAGCCTGGGGATGAAATCCTGGTGAGCATCATGGAGCACCACAGCAATCTTCTGCCCTGGCAGCAGGCAGCGGCCAGAACAGGAGCTGTGGTAAAATATCTGGAGTGTACCGAGGATGGAAAATATACCGAAGAAGCATTCCGCGCGGCTCTGAGTGATCGGACGAAGGTTGTGGCCATGACCCAGGTATCCAATGTACTGGGCTGCAAAAATGACATCAAACATTTTGCACAGATCGCCCATGAGTCTGGTGCTTATTTTGTAGCGGACGGAGCCCAGAGCGTTCCCCATATGGCAGTGGATGTACAGGATCTGGATGTGGATTTTTTGGCATTTTCCGGACACAAGATGTATGCTCCCATGGGAATTGGTGCGTTATATGCGAAGAGAGAGCTGTTGGAGCAGATGCCTCCTTTCCTGTGCGGCGGGGAAATGATCGATTCCGTCAGCCGTACCGGAGCCGTGTGGGCGGAAGTGCCACATAAGTTCGAAGCAGGAACGGTAAACGGTGCCGGAGCCTATGCACTGGCAGAAGCAATCCGGTATGTGCAGAAGATCGGTTTTGACTTTATCGAAGAGAGAGAAGCGAAGCTGACAGCCATGCTGATGGATGGCATGAAAGAGATTCCCGCAGTACACATTCTGGGCTCACAGAAAGCAGAAGACCATCACGGCATTGTGACCTTCAAACTGGACGGTGTGCATCCCCATGATGTGGCTTCTATTTTGGATGCGGATCATATCGCGGTCCGGGCGGGACATCATTGTGCCCAGCCGTTATTGCAACATTTGAAAGTATTGTCCACCACCAGAGTAAGCCTGGGTGTCTACAATACGGAAGAAGAGATTCAGGCATTTTTAGAAAGCCTTGCAAAGATAAGGAGACAGATGGGCTATGGAGAATAAGACATTTTATAATGAAATCCTGACGGAGCACAACCTGCATCCGTATCACAAGCACAAGCTGGAGGATGCGAATCTGGTGTTGGAGGGCGTTAATCCCAGCTGTGGTGATGACATTTTTCTGGAGCTGAAAGTGGAGGATGGTGTGGTAGTTGACGGTGCCTTTGAAGGAGATGGCTGTGCCATCTCCCAGGCTTCCGCGGACATGATGCTGGAGCTGGTCATTGGCAGAAGCAAGGAGGAAGCGTTGCATCTGGCAGACCTGTTCCTCAAGATGATCAAGGGAAGTATCACCGATGAAGAGAAGGACGAGCTGGAAGAGGCCTCTGTGCTGCAGGATATTGCCCACATGCCTGCCAGGGTAAAATGCGCGGTGCTTGGCTGGCATACTATGCAGGAATTATTGAAAACAGAAGAAAAATAGCTGATAAAAAGATAAAGATACATCTTGCACGCCCTTTTTGGATACGCTACAATGAAAAAAAGTGTAAGAAAAGCGGGGGGCTGTGCATGTTCCACATAGAGCTTATCATTGAATTCCTGGAAAACGTGATGAACAATATTGTCCAGGTGGCAATACTGTTCTTTGAATTTGTCGGAGTGATCGTTATTATTCTCTCCGGTCTGAAAGGGTTTTATAATTATGTGCGGCGGGTGCCGGATATGAAGATCACCCTGGCGCAGGGGCTTGCTGTAGGGCTGGAATTCAAGTTGTGCAGTGAGATCCTTAAGACCGTTATTGTCAGAGATTGGAAGGAGATCGTTACCGTAGCCGGTATCATCGGACTTCGTGCGGCACTGACTTTCCTGATCCATTGGGAGATCAAGGAAGAGAAGAATCATTCCTAAAAATCGGCAGCTGATGAAAATCGGCTGCTTTTTTTTAGAATGATTTCCGGTTACCCAACAAAAGTCAATAAGTTTATCCAGATAAAGAGATTAAATTTGTAATGGTATATAGGTTAAATTTGCACCTTGGAAAAAAGCTGTCAGAGGACTAACATATAACGATAAAGTATGTATTTATAAAAAAGTGTAAAGAAATGCTAAAAAATCCGTTGCATTTGACACTTCGACGTGCTAAATCTATCGATAGCATGAACGTAAATGTAATCGATTACGCATGCTTAAAAGGAAAGCAGAATGGAATTACAAAAGACACTTACTCCCGGGGAAGCGCTGGAACGCGTCCTGCGATCTTATCAGACCTACTACAATATCAAAACAGAGGCTGTAGAACCGCCATTCGCAGCCGAAGCAATCTTCGGATCCCATAATGAGCAGTACTTTCTGATCAAGAAAGCTAAGGTGGCAGATATTGACACCAACGAGACTGTGTATTTTGCCACAGAGGAATCTTTATCAAAGGATCGCCTTCTGGAACTGGACTCCATCGCCTGGGAACGGGGAACTGCCAACGTGCAGCCCTCATCCAATCATCGGAACAGCGATGTTGTCCTGATCATTCTGACCGGTCATGCAGAGGAGGATGCGCTTACACAGGTGAAAAAGTGCAAGCATTATCAGAGTTACCTCTGGGGATTTCATGGCTGGAGTAATTACCGTTTGATTGTCGCCGAGTTATCTTCGGGTCGGATCGTCCACAACCGCCACGGACAGATTCTGAAGAAGCTCGTGAAAAAGGCAATACAGTAAATACAAGGGACATGTGAGGAAGCAGTAATTTACAAAGTAAATTAACGGATTCCGAACAGTTTTAGAATTGCGAGAGCGGATTTTAGCGGAGCAATTCGTGTATTTGCGAAAAATTAAATCTGTGTATAAGAAAAGGAGAAACACAAATGACAGCATTATTAATTGTTTTGGCCGCTATCGTATTATTGTTTATCGGCTATGTGTTCTATGGCTCCTGGCTGGCAAAACAGTGGGGCATTGATCCTACCAAGAAGACTCCTGCTATTGAGAAGGAGGATGGTGTAGACTATGTTGCAGCAAAGCCCGCCGTACTTATGGGACATCATTTTTCCTCTATCGCCGGAGCAGGCCCGATCAACGGACCGATCCAGGCTTCCATCTTCGGATGGGTTCCCGTATTCCTGTGGTGTATTATCGGTGGTATTTTCTTCGGCGGTCTGCAGGACTTCGGATCTTTATTCGCATCTATCAGACATGACGGTAAATCTGTAGGTGAGATCATCGAGGATTCCATGGGATCCAGAGCAAAGAAGCTTTTCATCATCTTCGCACTTCTGGTATTGATTCTGGTAATCGCTTCCTTCGTTAACATCGTGGCAGGTACTTTCCTGACTGTGGCAGACGAAGCCGGCAAGACCGCTTTCGGTTTTGTGACCAATCCTACCGGTAACCAGTCTACCGCTATGATCTCTTTGTTATTTATCGTTCTGGCTATTATTTATGGTTATGTGACCAACAGAATGGGTGTCAAGACTCTGCCCGCTACCATCGGTGGCATCATCGGTATCGTACTGATCACTGTTCTTGGCTTGAACGTTGGTTTTGCAATGAACCGTATCGCATGGATCGTATTCGTAGGTGTGTACATCGCTGTAGCTTCCCTGGTTCCCGTATGGATCCTGTTACAGCCCCGTGACTATCTGTCCAGCTTCCTGCTGTACGCTATGATCGGTCTGGCATTCATCGGTGTGGTTGCAGGTGCTTTCACCGGTACTGTTGCTTTCGATATTCCAGCTTTCACCAGCTGGGAGCCCAAGGCAGGACAGACCCTGTTCCCTATGCTGTTCATCACTGTAGCATGTGGTGCATGTTCCGGTTTCCACAGCCTGATCGCTACCGGTACTTCTTCCAAGCAGTTAGCTAACGAGAAGGATGCCAAGGCAATCGGTTACGGCTCCATGCTGATCGAGTCTGCTCTGGGTATCATCGCTCTGGTAGCAGTCGGTGCAGTATATCAGAAGTACTTAAACGGTGAGTTCGGATCTCCCGCAGCTGCATTCGCTGCAGGTATCGCATCCATGTTCGGTACCGAGACTTCCAAGGCATATGGCACCATTTACGCACTATTAACTCTGTCTGTATCCGTATTCGCGCTGACCAGTCTGGATACCGGTACCCGTCTGAGCCGTTTCATGTTCTCCGAGCTGTTCCTGAAGGAAGGCGAGGCTACCTACAAGGATGCCAAGGGCGCACGTAAAGTGCTGGCTCATCCTCTGTTCGGTACTGTTTCTATGGTACTGATCGGTTGTATCCTGGGTGGTCTGTCTCTGAGCCAGATCTGGGGTCTGTTCGGTGCAGCCAACCAGTTGCTGGCAGGTATCGCACTGATGGCAGTAGCTGCATGGCTGGGTGAAGTTGGTAAGAACAACAAGATGTTCTACTTCCCTATGGTATTCATGCTTGCTGCAACTCTGACCAGCCTGGTGATCACTGTAATCAACAAGTGTAAGGCTATCGGCGCCGGCACCGCTGCATGGGGTGACTGGTTCCAGATGTTCTTCGCAACTGCAATGGCAGTGCTGGCAATCTTCCTGGTAGTGGAAGGTGCACAGACCTTCGCTAAGCAGATGAAAGAGAAGAAGGCTAAGAAGGCTGCTTAATATAAGCGCAAGATACAAAAGATAAATAAAGTTTAGCAAAGAGAAATCCCGGAGACTGTGAAAGGCCTTCGGGATTTTTATTGTGTATGCGGGGACCGCAGAAGCGGTGTCCGGAATAATAATGGATGCGGCAATCGCAATATCAGCCCCGCGTAAGGAACCGGGGCAATTCTTCAATGGGAATCGGCTTGGAGAACTTATAGCCCTGTAAATAATCTGCATGACTGATGATACACAGTTCTTCCTGGGCATCGGTCTCTACACCTTCGTACAGTACCTTGTAACCCAGACGCTCAAAGGCGGTAGAGAAGTAATCCAGCATGAAGCGGGAATTGGCATCCTGATCCGCCATCAGTAAAAGGCTTCTGTCGAATTTGACCACATCCAGTTTCAGACTTAAGATCCGGTCGAAATTGGAATAACCGGTTCCAAAATCATCCAGATAAGTACATACCCCCAACTGTTTGAACTCACTGACGCATTCCTGTACCAGTTCGTATTCCGTATCGTTCTGGGACTCCGTAAACTCAACGGCAATGGTGTGGAAGTCGATTCCGGTGGCTCGTACGATGGATTTGAATTCTTCCATGAAGTCCTTTTCGCCCAGCTCTTCCACAGAAAGATTTACGGATACACGGGAGATCTGATAGCCCTCATCTTGCATCTGCTTGATCTGCCTACAGGTCTTATTCAGAATGATCATGCTGAGGCGGTGGATGTAGCCGTATTTTTCTGCCAGAGGAATAAAACGATCCGGGAATACCAGTCCTGTCTGTGGCAGACGCAAACGCATCAGGGATTCTGCGGTATCGTAAGTACCCGTGTGGACATTCCGTACCGGCTGACAATAGACCAGAACGCGTTCGTCATCTAAGGAGCCGTGTTCCGCAATATCCTTCAACTGGGACTTGATATAATGCATTTCTTTATAAGTCTGGTAATCTTCTTCCCCGAAAACACGATAGGAATTCTGCGCTACTTTTTCGGAAAAGTAATTGAATACCTCGTAGAACTGTTCCAGATTCTCACAAAAGTCCAGATGGTCGAAGAGTACCAGCTTGTAGGGAAGCTTATATTCTTCATAATATTTCTGGAACACCTTTTTAATCAGGGATACTGCCCTTTCTGTGGCATCCGGGATATTGTGGCTGTCCACTGCCAGTACGAAGAAGCTGGTGGAAGGATTGAACAACATACCCTTTCGAAAATAATCCGTCCAGAAGCTGTAGAACAGCTTTCCCATTTCCTCTGTCATGACGTATTCGAAATCCATGTCAAAGCGCAGGCACAGGTAGTAGGTATCCTGAGCGGTCTGTCGCTGCTGGCGCAGATATTCATCCAAGGATGCGGAACCCAGGGCACCGGTCTTCGGGTCGTAGGCATTGGCATGGAGCATGTACAATACCACCAGAAGCGGCAGAAAATAGGTTGTGGCCAGGAAAGAAGTCGTATTCATGGCAGCTTCCATGACTACGATCAATCCACAGACCGTCTCAGTAAATATCAGCATATGGAACAGTGCGGTAGGAAGTCTGCGGCGGTAGCGAACCAACAGAAAGAGGATCACCGCCAGATACAGAAGATATCCGACCATAAAAGGAGTGGACAGGATATTTTCATACCAGATTCCGTAATGATCCTGATGAAATCCCCAGCCGGTCAGAGGAGATGCCAGATCGGCAACTCCGGTCACCACAAGGATGGCGAAGGACAGAAAGGTATATTTCCTGCCGATATTTTTCGGGAAGACGATCAGTATTTTCAGGTAAGCAATATAGAGACAGAACAGGGACAGAAGACTGATATGGTAGACGGCCCGGAGGATCCAGAGAAGGGTGTTCTGTCTGGAAAAAAGGTCGGCATAATAAAAGGCGATATTGGAAACTGCGGCAATGAAAAGCAGGGCAAAACAGGCCTTGAAGATCCGAAAGGTCCGGCTCTGTTTAATGAAAGTCTGTCGGATCAGTAACAATGCCAGAAGACACATAACCACCAACAGAAAATCTGCCACGGGAGAGTAACTGTGGATGACGATATGATTTGTGGATAGTAACAGGTTCAACCCCATAAAAATTCTCCTCTCTGGTAATGTAGAAAATGAACAAACAATATAAAATGAATTTACAATATACCATAAGAGGAGAAATTTGTCAGTGGGGCAGCTGTGGGAAATTAGTCCTATTTTGAGCAAATGGGAAAAATTGTAATAGATTTAATGTTCGAAGAATGCAACGGCAACAGCACCCGGGCCCACATGGGTTCCGATGGTGGCACCCAGAGTGCTGACGGGAAGCTCCTTGGCATAATCCTTCCAGAGATGCTCACTGTCGTGAATGTATTTCTGTAAAAGTTCGTCACTCAGACCGGTATAGCCCAGACAGAAGGGCTTGGAGAAGTCCACGCCGTCCGCTTTTTCAATTTCACGGATGAGGAAGTTACTGCCGTTTTTGGAACCACGGGCTTTTCCCAGCATAATGATCTCACCGTCTACGACTGCTACCACGGGCTTGATGGCCAGAGCGCCCCCGATGAATGCCACAGTGGGGGAGATACGGCCCCCTTTTTTCAAGTATTCCAGAGTGTCTAAGAGTCCCATGGTGTGGATCTTATGCTTTTGCTCTTGCAGAACGCTTACGATCTCTTCCGCGGTCATTCCCTGCTTTTTCAGCTGCAGGCCGTATTCTACCAGAATCTGTTCCCCAATGGTGGCATTCAGACTGTCTACGACGAAGACTTTGCCTTCATAATCCTCGGCAGCGATCCGGGCACTCTGGCAGGTGCCGGACAGCTTGCTGGAAATAGTAACCACAATGACAGTTTCTCCGGCCGATACAGCTTTTTCGTAGGCTTCTTCGAAGACTGCGGGAGATACCAGACTGGTGGTGGGCAGAGTATCACATTCGATCAGTTTCTCATAGAATTCCTTATGACTGATGGTGACACCGTCAGCATATTCCTCCTCACCGAAGCGGATATGCAGGGGGAGAATCGTGACGTCCTCTCTTGAACTGTTCATATCGGATGCGGAGTCCGTGATAAAACGTATTTTTTCCATAATTGTTTCCTGTACTTTCTATATATAGTTATGATGAATATTCTTTCGGGCGGAAATGCGCCGGGGCATCCATCGGGATGGACATACGACATCGTTCATGTCACCTTGCTGTTAATTCTGTTGGAAAGCCAGTCAGGGTGAGTTGCGGATGGATCATTTCTCTGTGGGATGCTTGACAGAAAACTCTGTAAGATACTGCTCCAGATTATGGGAGATCCGTTCCAGAGAGTCATAGAGATTCAACCGTTGTTCTTCCGTCATGCCATCACCGCCGTGAGCCAGTGCGGAATAGATCCGGGAACTGATCTTTTTGACTACAGTATTGCCTTCTTCTGTCAGATAATACAGTGTGCGGTAGGAACGTTTATGTTCCGGCAGCTCGCAGGACACCAGCCCCTTGGAACTCAACTGGCTTAAGGTACGGGAGATGGCGGCCTTGTCTTCCTTACACAGCTCCGTCAGCTGCGTGGCGGTCAGCCCTTCCGGGTGCTTTCCCAGATAATACAGACACATGGTATAACCGGCTTTTAAGTCCATCTGTCCCATTTCCAGTTCTTTCAATTTTTGCAGATAACGGTGCAATTCTGTGATAGATACCACAAATCTTTCAAAACGATCCTGCATGAAGGTTCCTCCTGTAAAATGTTGACACTGCAACAACTTTATGAAGTGTAACACAAGGATGTTGATAAGTCAACAAAAAGAAGGGCAAAAAAAATACCTTATCCATTAAGATAAGGTACTGATAAGAATAAACTATGCAATTTCCAGCCGCTGCTTTATTTTTCGGACATCATTTTCCAATACATTAAGCCGGACGCGAACCAGTTCATCATCTTCTTTTACTTTTAAGGCCCGGTCGAATTTTCTGGATAAATCTAAATGAGCTTCTGCAATTGTACAGATATTACGACTGACTTCATTCTCAAGAGTCAACTCCATATTGGTAAGGCGATTCGCCATAGAGAGCTGACCGGATTCCAGATTGGTAAGGCGCTGTTCCATGGCAATCTGACCGGATTCCAGATTGGCAAGGCGCTGTTCCATGGCAATCTGACCGGATTCCAGGTTGGCAAGGCGCTGTTCCATGGCAATCTGACCGGATTCCAGATTGGAAACACGTTGTTCCAAAGAATCGAATCTTTGCTCCAGTGAATCAAGTCGCTGCTCCACCCTGTCGAGTCGCTGTTCGACCTTATCAAGTCGCTGCTCCACCCTGTCGAGTCGCTGTTCGACCTTATCAAGTCGTTGCTCCACCCTGTCGAGTCGCTGTTCGACCTTATCAAGTCGTTGCTCCACCCTGCCCAGTCGTTGGTCTATACTTTCTAATTTAATTGCTATCGTCTCTAATAATTCCCGGTTGGTCATGAATTCTCCTCCTGTACATGTATACTAGCACAGTTCAAAAGTGCTGACAATTGGGCAATATAGAGAAAAAAGCGATTGTGAATTATTACAACAAAAAATATGATAAATGGATGATAAGCCACAAAAACATGATATACCCAAGGAAAAAGAGTACGGCAAAATAAACAATGCCGATTGGAACGGTAGAAGAGCCAGAGAGAGCGGCTACGGTATGGATTGTACTGCGTATTCGTTTATGCTATGCTAAATAGCAGAAGTATTCCGGAAACGGGAATGCACAATGTGCAAAAAGCATAATGCACTAAAATCACATGGTGTGATAGATCGTATTGAACATAGAAAGAGTGAGGACTACAGCATGCTCAGACCCAGCATCGGTATTGATTGGGACGATGTTACCGCCCCGTTTAACAGTATCGCCATCCGTATGGCAAATGAAAAATATCATCCGAAGGAACCCTATCGCATGGAGGAAATCACTTCCTGGGCCAACGAAGGGCGGACTTCGGTGATCAAAGAATTCTATAACGATCCGGAACTGTACCGAAGGCAGATCCCGACCGAGGAGACGAAACGAGGGATCCGCAGACTGATGCAGATCGCGGATGTCTTTTTCATTACTGCGGTGTCACCACATTTTATGGGAGTGCGGGCAGAACAGATCATGACCCAGTTCCCGGAGCTTCCACCGGAAAATATTATTCTGGGAAGTGCCAAGGATCGTGTCCATTTTGATATTGTGCTGGATGATGCCATCCACAATATTCTGGAGAGCAAGGCGGAGTATCCGGTGCTGATGCGGAAGCCCTGGAATGCCAAAATGACGGGGCTGTTGTCCGTAAATACCATGGCGGAATTTGTCTCTCTGGTGAAGCAGATCATGAAAGCATCCACTTCTAAGACAGAGAAGATCACTGCTCCGGCGGTGCTGGCCCTGGTGGGGCCGTCCGGCTCCGGCAAACGGGAGATTACGGAAGCTTTGTGCGGTAGCCGCGGGACAGGCGCGAGCGAAAGGACAGAGAGTGGGGAGATTTTTGTCCGCCCGGTGAACTACTGCACGGAACCGGGGCGATACGGCCACAAGTACGTCCCGGAGGAAGCCTTCGACCGGATGAACTTTTTTGAAAAAACGGCTTATGCCGGGGTACGGTACGGCACCAGAAAGGAAGACATTCAGACCTTGCTGGATCAGGGAAAGTTTGCGGTGATCCCCGTGGATATGTGCGGTGCCATTGCCATGAAGCGTTCCTTTCCCACCCATATTATCTATGTGGCGAGAGATAAAGAAAAGCTGATCGCCGATATCATTGATTCCGACTATGACACCGAGGAAAAGACACTTCGGATCCTGTCTATCGATGCGGAGAAGCGTAATCGCAAGATCTGTGATTATGTGATCCATAATGATACCATAGAAGGGGAACGTGTCAGCGGAGTGGAAGAAATCCGGCGGCTGATCCTGCTGGAAGGCGAAAAATACTGAAATGTACCGGGGAGCGATACCCGGAAAACGGAATAGAGTTGTACAAAACCGGATAGAGAAGGAGCGGGGCGGACGGATACGTATGGAAGAAAAACAGCTGAAATACTATAAAATGCATCATGATTTACAGGAACAGATCCGACTGGGAGAACTGCGCAGCGGTGACCGTGTTCCCTCGGAGAACCAGTTGGCCGCCGCTTATCAGGTGAGCCGCCAGACCGTCCGCAAGGCACTGGCCATTCTGGAACAGGAGGGATACATCTATGCGGTACACGGGAAAGGCACCTTTGTGTCGGAGCGGGTCCGCCCGGAGCATAAGTCTCACAACATTGCCGTGGTGACCACCTATCTGTCGGATTATATTTTTCCCCGGGTTATTCAGGGCATCGATGAAGTTCTTACGGCACAGGGGTATAGCATTTTATTAAAAAATACAAGAAACTCCCGGAGCCAGGAGGCACGGTGTCTGGAGGAACTGTTGCAGAAGGATATCGACGGGGTCATCATCGAACCCAGTAAGAGCCAGATCAGCTGCAGACATCTGCATCTGTATGAGCGGCTGGAAGAATACGGAATTCCCTATGTGTTTATTCAAGGCTGCTTCGACCAGATGGAAGACAAGCCCCAGGTGCTGATGGACGATTGCAGGGGAGGTCATCTGATCACAAAATATCTCCTGGATACCGGGCATCGCGATATTGCCGGAGTGTTCAAGGCAGATGACATCCAGGGACAGAACCGTCACCGGGGCTATGTACAGGCCCTGCAGGAAGCAGGTGTCCTCTACGATCCGGACAAGGTGATCTGGTTCCATACCGAGGATCGTAAAGTCCACCCACAGGAGGGAATCCGGCGTCTGATCTCCAAGGGAACCAGACTCGACAGTGTGGTCTGTTACAATGACCAGATCGCCATGCAGGTCATCCCGACGCTGACGTCACGGGGGATTCGCGTCCCGGAGGACATTTCCGTCACCGGTTATGACAATTCCTACATGGCCATCGGCGGAGGTTTTCAACTGACCACTATCGTTCATCCCCAGGAAAAACTGGGAGAAATGGCGGCACAGCTGTTACTGTCACTGCTTCATGGGGAATCTCTGGGACCGGAAGAGAGAAAGATTCTCATCCAGCCGGAGCTTGTCGTAGGAAATACAACTTGTTAGCAGAAGCATACAAGTTGTAATATGGTAATATCGAAATTGTATGATGCCAGGGTCAAAAGGTCTAAGCCCACATGAGCTTGCTCATAGGTGGGTGAAAGACCTTAGGACCCGCCCCGATATGAGCATAAAAGTGGGATGATAATCCCACGATATGCGAATATTGGGTAGGATTGTGGGAGTGCGTAGCACGGAACAATCCGTAGGCATCAAAGTCGGGGGCTTTTGACCCCGACATCATTGTATTCAACTACAGGAGGTATTACTTATGTTACAGACAAAAAAATATCAATTCTGGTTTTGTACGGGATCACAGGACTTGTATGGGGACGAGTGCCTGGCAAAGGTAGCGGAGCACTCTCACAAGATCGTGGATGCCCTGAACGCTTCCGGTGTGTTACCTTATGAGGTGGTATGGAAGCCGACCCTGATCACTAACGAACTGATCCGCCGTACTTTTAATGAAGCAAATCTGGATGACACTTGTGCCGGTGTTATCACCTGGATGCATACTTTCTCTCCGGCAAAATCCTGGATCCTGGGATTACAGGAGTATCGTAAGCCCCTGCTGCATTTCCATACTCAGTTCAATGAGGAACTGCCCTATGACACCATCGACATGGATTTCATGAATGAGAACCAGTCTGCCCACGGTGACAGAGAGTACGGTCATATCGTGACCCGCATGCGCATGGAGCGTAAGGTTGTGGTAGGCCACTGGTCTGATCCTGTGGTACAGGGCAAGATCGCATCCTGGATGCGTACTGCAGTCGGCGTGGTGGAGAGCAGCCATATCCGTGTCATGCGTGTGGCTGACAACATGCGCAATGTAGCGGTAACCGAAGGTGATAAGGTAGAAGCACAGATCAAGTTTGGCTGGGAAGTAGACGCTTACCCTGTAAACGAGATCGCAGAGAGTGTAAATGCCGTATCTGTATCCGATGTCAATGCACTGGTAGACGAGTACTACGAGAAATATAATATTTTATTAGAGGGAAGAGACCCCGAAGAGTTTAAAAAACATGTGGCTGTACAGGCACAGATCGAACTGGGATTTGAACGTTTCCTGGAAGAGAAGAATTATCAGGCCATCGTTACCCACTTCGGAGATCTGGGTGCGTTGAAGCAACTGCCCGGACTGGCCATTCAGAGACTGATGGAGAAGGGCTACGGCTTCGGCGCAGAAGGTGACTGGAAGGTAGCCGCCATGGTACGTCTGATGAAGATCATGACCGCAGGCAAAAAGGATGCCAAGGGTACTTCCATGCTGGAGGATTACACCTACAATCTGATCAAGGGCAAGGAAGGTATTCTGGAAGCCCATATGCTGGAGATCTGCCCCACCATTGCGGACGGTCCCATCAGCATCAAGTGCCAGCCCCTGTCCATGGGAGACAGAGAAGATCCTGCAAGACTGGTATTTACTTCCAAGGAAGGTCATGGTATCGCTACTTCCCTGATCGACATGGGCAATCGTTTCCGTCTGATCATCAACGATGTGAACTGCAAGAAAGTGGAGAAACCCATGCCGAAGCTTCCTACCGCTACCAACTTCTGGACTCCCGAACCGGATCTGTATACCGGCGCGGAAGCATGGATCCTGGCAGGAGGTGCACATCATACCGCATTTACCTACGATCTGACCGCAGAGCAGATGGGTGACTGGGCAGCCATGATGGGCATCGAGGCTGTATACATCGACAAGGATACGAAGATCCGCGATCTGAAGAGAGACCTGATGCTGGGAGAAGTATTCTACCGCTAAAATATGCTACCCGAAAAATCTGTTTTCGTGTATAATAGAAAATAGTATTGCAGAGAACGAAATAAAAATCTGCAGGCAGAATCTGCGGGTAGAAGTTACCTGCAGATAGAAGAAGGGTATCGTAGAAATGTTAAAAGTGTTTTTGGTGGAGGATGAATTTGTCATCCGTGAAGGAATCAAAAATAATATTGACTGGAAGGCTCATGGCTATGAGTTTTGTGGGGAGGCCGGCGACGGAGAGCTGGCCTATCCCATGATCCAGAAATTGCGTCCGGATATCGTGATCACCGATATCCGGATGCCGTTTATGGACGGCCTGGAATTGAGCCGTCTGATCCGCAAGGAGCTTCCGGACACAGAAATCATTATTCTGTCCGGTTACCAGGAATTCGAATATGCCAAGGAAGCTATCAAGCTGGGAGTGGCCCAGTATCTGTCCAAACCCATCAATGGTGAGGAACTGCTGGCGGAATTGGATGAATTGTCGGCGAAGATCGAGGAGAAGCGCAGAGCCGTTCAGATCAGAGAGCGGTATTTGCAGGAGATGGAGGAAAACAATCTCAGAGAGCGGAAAAAACTGTTCCAGGAACTGGTCACCGGAGAAAGCACCGTGGCAGAACTGTTGGAATCGGCAGAGATTCTGGGGATCGATCTGTCGGCACCCTGGTACAATATTATTCTGTTCAAGACCCAGTCTCTGCGTCATGCGCAGGATGAGTATTCCGGCAGCCTGATCCGGATCGAACAGGAACTGCGGGGACTGGAAGACGGCAGGACGGTGATCACCTTTGATCGTAATCTGGAAGGAAAAGCATTCTTATTAAAAGCCGATTCCGAGGAACAGCTATTGCTGTTGCAACAGGAATACATAGAAAAGATCAAGGACATTATGGAAGGCTATGAGCATGTGCGGTATTTCGGTGGTATCGGCAAGCCGGTGAATCGTCTGCGGGAGCTTCCGGCATCTTTTGAACAGGCCAGTCATGCTTTTGCCCACAGATATCTGGTGCAGGACAGCCGGATCCTGGACAGCGGACATATGACGGAGGAAGCGCAGAAGGAAGATAATTTTGACATCAAGGAAGTCAATCCAAAGCAGATCGACCGCACAAGAATCCAGGAATTCTTAAAACAGGGTGACCGGGAGGAAGTGGTCTACTTCGTGGAAGAATTTTTCCGGGATCTCAGCAACAAGGCACTGCAGTCCAATATTTTCAGGCAGTATATTACCATGGATGTCTATTTCTGTGTGGCAGATTTTCTGGAAAGCCTGCAGACGGATACGCAGGAACTGGAAACACCCAATCAGGACGAGAAGACCCTGCAGGACAGCGATAGTGCGATCCATTACATTACCAGAATTCTGCAGAAAGCACTGGCGGTCAGAGATAAGGCTGCCAGCAGCCGGTATGATGATGTGGTGGAACAGGTGATGAAATACATTGATGAGAATTATGCAGACGAGGAACTTTCCCTGAATCTGCTGGCATCCCACGTGAATTTCTCACCGAACCATCTGAGCATGATCTTCAGCCAACAGACCGGACAGAGCTTTATCAAATATCTGACAGACTATCGTATGAACAAGGCGAAGGAACTCTTGCGCTGCACCGGCAAGCGCAGCAGCCTGATCAGCCAGGAGGTGGGCTACAAGGATCCACACTATTTCTCCTATCTGTTCAAGAAGACCCAGGGGATGACCCCTACCCAGTACCGGGGCGGCACCAATTAGCCGTGGCCATGGATAAGGGGGATTCCTATGAGAAAAAAGATAAAAGAATTGTATGAACATTCGACACTGGTGGCAAAGATAAGATATTCCTATCTTTGCCTTCTGGTGCCTTTTGTATTGTTCCTGATCTTTTGCTTCTATAATTTATGGAACAATAACCGCAGATACGAGGATATGATCAATTCCTCCGTCATGGCCAGCCAGTTCAGCCTGGATTTCCAGAAGGATTTCGATTATGAGACTTATCTGCTGATTGTAGGGAACAAGACACTGGAAGAGTCCAGTCTGCATGATATGCTGGTGGAGGCAGATGGCATCGTGGCCGGTCTGGAAGAACTGACGGAATCTCAGGAGAACCTGAAACGACTGACCAGTGTCAAAAAATATCTGAACAATCTGGAGACCTATATCGGCAGGATCGAGGACAATATCCGGGAAGGCAACCGCTACGAGGACAACATGGAAATCTGGGAAAATGATGTGCAGATTGTGACGTCTCTGGTGGGTGATACCATTTCCCAGTACATCTATTACGAGATCCGGGGGATTCAGGAGAGCAGGCAGCAATATCAGGATTTCTTCGTGAATATGATCCGTTTCTCCATCATTGCCTTTGCACTGATACTGATTCTGTTTTTATTCTTATCCTATTATATACCGTTAAGTATCACGAGCCCCATAAGACGCCTTACCCAGGTGACGGATCAGGTGGCAAAAGGTGACCTGACGGTGCGCTCCGACGTGACGGGGGGCGTGGAGGCCCAGGTGCTCAGCGATTCACTGAATACAATGATCGACAAGATCAACGAACTGTTAGAGCAGGTGAAGACGGAGCAGATCCGGTTGCGCAAGGCGGAATTTGAACTGCTGCAGTCCCAGATCAATCCGCACTTCTTATATAATACGCTGGATGCCATTGTATGGCTGGCGGAGGCGGGAGAACAGAAAAAGGTCGTGAGCATGGTAGGCAGCCTGTCGGACTTTTTCCGGATCTCATTGAATCAGGGACAGGATATTCTGGATGTAAAAGAAGAACTGCAGCATGTCCGCAGCTACCTGGAGATCCAGCAGATGCGTTATCAGGACATCCTTCAATATGAGATCTGCGTTCCGGAAGAATTAAACCATTGCCAGATTCCCAAGATCACGCTGCAGCCTCTGGTGGAAAATGCACTGTACCACGGAATCAAGAACAAACGTGGCAAGGGCATGATACGGATCGAAGGAGAACTGGACGGAGGGGATTGCATTCTGTTGATCACGGACAACGGCAAGGGGATGACGCCGGAGCGGCTGGAGCAGGTGAGGAAAGGCATCCGCAACCGGAAGGCCCGGGAGACCGATATCTACGGCCTGTACAATGTGAACGAACGTATCCGTCTGAATTTCGGCGAAAACTATGGTATCACCATTACCAGTACCTACGGGGAGGGCACCTGTGTCACGGTCCGGCTTCCGCAGCATTAAAAAAATGAACCACTATCGTAAAAAAATCAACTTTTTACGCCGGTGGTTTTTTTTAGCATAAAAATTTCAACTTTTCCGTGAGGTATCTTCATGGTTTTTTCCCCGGATCCGCTTTACAATAAGATCATCAAAGAAATAGTTCTTTGGGAAACAAAAACAAATTGGGAGGTTACACAATGAAGAAGAAAATTTTAGCAGCAGTAATGGCAGCAACCATGGTATTCAGCCTTGTAGCATGCGGCTCCTCTGATGCAGGCAGCAACGCAGCAACCGGAAGTGCAAACGCAGCAACCGGAAGTGCAAACGCAGCAACCGAAAGTGCAAGCGCAGGAACGACCAGCTCCAGCTCCTCCGGAGATATGATCAAAGTCGGCATCATCAACAACGACCCCAACGAGTCCGGTTACCGTACCGCAAACGATAAGGATATGAAGAATACCTTTACCGAGGCTAACGGCTACGAAGCATCTTTCGCATACAGCTTAAAGAACGATGAGCAGATCACTGCAGCACAGAAGTTCATTCAGGATGGCGTTGACTATCTGCTTCTGTCCGCAGCAGATACCGCAGGTTGGGATTCCGTATTGAAGGATGCACAGGATGCAGGTATCAGAGTTATCCTCTTCGACCGTACCATTGATGCAGATGAGAGCCTGTATGAGGCATCCATCGTATCCGATATGGCAAAGGAAGGCCAGACCGCAGTTGACTGGTTAAAGAGCCAGAACTTAAGTGAATATAACATTATCCACTTACAGGGTGTTATGGGTTCCGCAGCACAGCAGGGACGTACCGGTGCTCTGGATGACGCAGCAGCAAACGACGGATTCAATCTGGTAACACAGCAGACCGCTGAGTGGAACGCAGAGAAAGCACAGCAGATCGTACAGTCTGTAATCGACGCAGGTACTCCTTTCAACGTAATCTACGCTGAGAACGATGATATGGCTAAGGGTGCTGTAGCAGCTCTGGATAAGGCTAATATCTCCCACGGTGTTGGTAAAGACGTTATCGTTATGGGCTTTGACTGCAACAAGTGGGCTCTGGAAGAACTGAAGGCAGGCAACTGGAACTACGATGGACAGTGCAATCCTTTCCAGGCTTCCTATATCGATGACATCATCAAGAAGCTGGAGAACGGCGAGACCATCTCCGAGAAGACCATCATCATGGATGAGAAAGGCTTCGATGCAACCACCATTACTCAGGAAGATGTAGACAACTACGGTATCTAATCTGACGTAAACGACCAGAAGCGCGGCGCATGCTAGCTCCGCGCTTCTTTTATCAAAAGAGTAACTATTCAGAACCCCATTCGCAAAAGGCTCTTTCAGAGCCCACTTTATTGCGAATGTGGTTACTTCGCCCTATAAATATCATAAAATATTCTTACGAATGCCAGCATTCGAAGAACATTTCATGATATTTACATGGCTCTGAATAGTTACAGATTAAGGGGTGAAACTTTTGGACAATAACACAGTATTGGAAATGAAAAATATTCACAAAAGCTTTCCCGGTGTACGTGCTCTGAAAGGTGTGGACTTCCATCTGAACAAAGGTGAGATCCATGCGCTGATGGGAGAAAACGGTGCCGGAAAGTCAACCCTGATCAAGGTACTGACAGGTGTCTACAGCAAAGATGAAGGTCAGATCTTCATCGACGGCAATGACAAAGCCGTATCCATTCACTCTCCGCAGGAGGCACAGAAGCTGGGCATCAGTACGGTATATCAGGAGATTACACTCTGCCCGAATTTGTCCGTGGCGGAGAACATGTACATAGGACGTTCCAATAAGATCTATCAGAACTGGAAAAAAATGAATGAGGACGCAGACAAGATCTTACAGAATCTGGATATTCCCGCGAAAGCGTCCCAGCAGCTGGCAAGCTGTTCCATCGCCGTACAGCAGATGGTAGCCATTGCCAGAGCTGTAGATATGGATTGTAAAGTACTGATCCTGGATGAGCCGACCTCCTCTCTGGATGAGCAGGAAGTGACAAAGCTCTTCGGCCTGATGCGCGATCTGAAGGCCAGAGGCGTGGGTATCATCTTCGTAACTCATTTCCTGGATCAGGTATATGAAGTGTGTGACAAGATCACTGTTATGCGTGACGGCAGTCTGGTAGGCGAATATGCCATCAAGGATCTGCCCAGAGTACAACTGGTATCCAAAATGTTGGGTAAGGAACTGGATGACCTGTCCGATATCAAAGGCGAGCAGCCCACGGAACAGAAGACGGAGAACGGAGAGCCCTTATTTGAGACCAAAGATCTGTGCAGCGATGCCGGAATCAAGCCCTTTGACTTCTATATTAAGAAGGGCGAGGTCAATGGATTTACGGGACTGCTGGGATCTGGCCGAAGCGAGTGCGTCCGCGCTATTTTCGGTGCTGACCGTGTCATCGGCGGTACGGTGAAAAAGAACGGCAAGCAGGTCAAGATCAATAAGCCTCTGGATGCTATGCGTTGTGGAATCGGCTATCTGCCGGAGGATCGTAAGCGTGACGGTATCGTAGGTGACTTGTCCGTAAGAGAGAATATTATCCTGGCATTACAGGTGCTTCGTGGATTCTTCCACCCTATTTCCAAGGTGGAAGCTAATAAATTTGCAGACGAATACATCAAACTGCTGGATATCAAGACGGCATCGGCCGAAACACCCATCAAGTCGCTGTCCGGCGGTAATCAGCAGAAGGTAATCTTAGCCAGATGGCTTCTGACCCATCCGGAATATCTGATTCTGGATGAGCCCACCAGAGGTATCGATGTCGGTACCAAGGTGGATATCCAGAAGCTGGTACTGAAGCTGGCAAGTGAAGGCATGAGCGTGACCTTCATCTCTTCCGAGACCGACGAGATGCTCCGTACCTGCTCCCGACTGGTAGTCATGAGAGACCGCAAGGTGGTAGGAGAATTGTCCGGAGAAGATCTGACCCAGACCAAGATTATGAGTACGATTGCCGGAGGTGAAAGTAAGCATGAGTAATGAAAAGAAAGTAGAAAAAGGTAATAAAAATTTCCTGAGCGGATTGTTCCGGCAGCAGATTTTCATTCCCATTGCGGCCCTGATAATCCTGGCAGTATTCAATCTGATCGCAGACCCCAGCTTCTTCAAGATCACACTGGGATATAACAGCGCAGGAGATCCGGTATTGTCCGGTTACCTGATGACGATCCTGGACTACGGTTCCGAACTGGCTATTTTAGCCATTGGCATGACGCTGGTCACAGCTGCTTCCGGCGGACAGGATATCAGTGTGGGCGCTACCATCGCCATTGCAGGCAGCGTGATCTTAAGAGTCCTGTGTGGTACCAATTCCAGACCGGATACCCTGCAGGCTCCCATTATCGTAGCATTCCTGGTGGCATGTGTGGCAGCGATGCTGTTCGGCGCCTTTAACGGTGTGCTGGTAGCATATTTCAAGATCCAGCCCATGGTAGCGACCCTGATCCTCTATACGGCAGGCCGTTCCATTGCCGCATGGATCAACAACAACGAACTTCCTATCGTAAGTGATCCTACCTTCAGTTATTTCGGCGGATTTATCCCCGGGATCCCCATTCCCACACCGTTCTTCATTGCAGCGGCCTGTGTACTGGTGATCTTCCTGGTGCTGAAGTTCACGACACTGGGACTTTACACCCAGTCCGTAGGTATTAATGAGAATTCTTCCAAACTGAACGGCCTGAATCCCACATTTATCAAGTTCCTGACCTTTGTGATCCTGGGACTGTGTGTAGCGGTAGCAGCACTGATCAAAGTAAGCCGTCTGTCCTCCATCAACTATTCAGTTATCGCAAAGGATATCGAGATGGATGCGATCCTGGCAGTAGCCCTGGGCGGCAACTCCTTAAGCGGTGGTAAGTTCAATATGGCAGCTTCCATTCTGGGTGCATACGTGATTCAGTTCCTGACCACCACTTTATACAAATTTGATGTACAGTCCGATGCACTTCCTGCTTACAAGGCGGTAGTGGTTATCCTGCTGGTAGTCTTAAGTACTCCCAAGGTAAGAGAATGGCTGTCCGCTTTCGGCAAGAAGCTGAAGCAGGGCAAGGCTGTAAAGGAGGTTGGCTGATATGGGTAAGAAGTTAAAAAATATGACAGATACCAATCTGCTGCTGACCATCACGATCGTAGTATTCTTCGTAATGTATATCGGAGCCATCGTGTTCCAGGGAAAAGGCTTCTTAAAACCTCAGACATTTTTCAACATTCTGAACGCTAACGCAGCACTGATCATTCTGTCCTGCGGCATGAGTTTAGTCATGATCACCGGTGGAATCGATATTTCCGTCGGCGGTGTGGTGGCACTGGTCAGCATGAGCTGCGCCGTTTATCTGGACTTCGGCGGCGGTAATGTATTTGTATCCATGTTACTGGCAGTAGCCATTGGCCTTGCTTTCGGTATCGTACAGGGCTTCCTGGTAGCATACCTGGATATCCAGCCCTTTATCGTGACCCTGGCGGGTATGTTCTTCGCCAGAGGTATGACAACGATCGTAAATACCAAACCTTTCAACGTAGCCAACGAAAGTTTCACTGCTTTGAAGGAAACCCGTGTGATCGTTCCAGGAATGGGCTCCGTGAACAAACTGGGCAATTACGTCAATGCTTATGTGGAGATCGGTGTGATTGTGGCACTTTTAGTAGTCATTCTGATGTTTATCATGCTTCGCTGGACCAAGATGGGCCGCAGCTTCTATGCGGTAGGCGGTAACAATCAGAGCGCGCTGATGTTAGGTATCAATGTGAAGAGAACCAAGTTCATGTCCCATCTGCTCTGCGGACTGTTGGCAGGTATCGGCGGTTATGTGTACTTCTTGCATGTAGGAAGCGGATCTGCTTCTCATGCCAGCGGCATGGAGATGAACGCCATTGCATCCTCCATCATCGGCGGTACGATGCTGACTGGTGGTGTCGGCAATATCATCGGAACTTTCTTCGGTGTATTGTCCCTGAGCACTATCCAGAATATCGTATCCAGTGCAGGTCTGGATCAGGCATGGTGGACCGGTATCACCATTGCAGCTATGCTGTGTCTGTTCCTGGTAGTACAGAGTGTGGTCATCGCAAGAAAAAAGAAAATGCTGCAGAACAAATAAAAGCAGCTGAAAATAGGGAGGAGCGGAAAGAGCGTGGCTGGTGTGCAGTCACACTCTTTTTCCGCTAGTAAAAGGAATCCACCGAATATCAGGGGGTAGAAGTTATGAAAAAAACGAAGGTAAAAAAGCAGAAAACTCTGAAAAAGCAGGGATGCAGCCTGTTCCTGTTGTTGATGCTGCTGGCACTGGCACCGGTAGTTTTGGCAACAGTGATCCTCAGTACCACATCTTTACGTCTGACCAGAACGAATCTGGAAGGCAGTGTGCAGACCACACTGCATGTAACTGCGGATAATCTGGCAAAATACTGTAAGGAAAATGAGATCACGGCAATGAATGCCAGCGGTTATTATGAGTACCTGGACAGCCTGAAGGAAGAAGGCCTGGAGATGGCCATTCTTGCAGACGGCATTCCGGCTACCACATCTATTAAAAATGAAAATGACTATCGTATCCGTGAAATCCCCATGGATCAGGATCTTGGGACGGAGGGATATTATGATAAAAATGTAGTGATTGAGGGAAATACTTATTATGGTTATTATATCCCGATTATGAATAACGGACAGATCACTGCAGTGGCTTTTGCGGCGGAACGGAAAAATGAGATCACCGATGCCCTGTGGGAGATCGAGGTTGTATTCATGGTCTGCGCAGTGGGCATGGTGATCCTGTTTGGTGTTATCTGCTTTTTCCTGAGCAGAGCACTGTCGGGCAAGATGAAAGAGACCGGCAGCAGGGTGGATGCCCTGGCGGAAGGTGATCTGAGTGCCAGAAAAGAATCCGACAGTATTGTCCGGGAGATCCGTAATCTGTTACAGAATACCTCACAGATGCAGCGGAATCTGGCACGGGTCATCGGCGGTGTACAGGAGGTATCCGGAGAACTTCTAAACAGTGTACGGCAGGTGGCAGAGGGAAGCAATGCCACCACAGAACAGGCTGGACAGATCAGTCAGGCGATGGAGCAGCTGTCTTCCGCAGCGGAGGAAATGGCGGAAAATGTGCAGAATATCAGTGACCGTATGGATGAGATCGGAGAGGCGGTCAATGACATCAGTGTCAGTGCCGGACAGCTGCAGAAGGATTCGGAAGAAATACAGGACAACAGCAAAAAGGCGGGGGAAGGCATGGAAAAGATCATGACCGGCAGCAATCGTTCTGTGGAATCCGTGAATACCATTACAGCGAAGATTCATGAGACCAACGATTATATCGAAAAGATCGATGAGGCGGTAGCTCTGATCTTCTCCATTTCCGGACAGACCAATCTGTTAAGTCTGAATGCCTCCATCGAGGCCGCCAGAGCCGGAGAGGCGGGCAGAGGCTTTGCCGTGGTGGCGGAAGAAATCCGCAAGCTGTCGGAGCAGAGCGCTGCCGGTGCCGAACAGATCAAAAATCTGGCCCAGGGCATTATGGAGAAATCCGGTGAGACTGTGGAACAGGCGGATGTGGTAAAGGATATCATCCGGGAGGAACAGAATCACATTATTGCAACCAGAGAGCAGTATCAGCAGTTAGAGCAAAGTATCAGACATTCTGCGGAAGAGATCCGCAAGATCGCCGGAGAGACCGGACGTCTGTCACAGCAGAAAGAGGATATTCTGGGCAATATCGGCAGTCTTAGTGCTATCAGTGAGGAAAATGCTGCCAACAACCAGCAGGTGAATGCAAACATTGAGGAAATCCTGACACAGATACAGACAGTGGGCGCAAACTGTGATAAAATGAAACAGATCTCCGGGGAACTGGAGAGCTCTGTGGCGTATTTTCATACAGAGAAAGAACCTGCCGGAAAATGAGAGAATGACAGAGCAATTTCAGGGCGGAAAGTATGACAGAACAGGATGACATTACAGATATGAAGAAATGCAGAACAGGAAGACGATGGATGGCGGGTCTGCTGCTGGGGCTGGGAATCCTGCTTGCCGGATGCGGCGACGGACAAAGCACTGCGGAGGATATTGCAACACCAGAGGATACACAGACAGACCGTATTGTGGTGGGATTTTCCCAGGTGGGAGCGGAATCCGACTGGCGCAGTGCCAACACGGAGTCCATGAAAAGTACCTTTACAAAAGAGGCCGGGTACGACCTGATCTTCGAGGATGGTCAGCAGAAGCAGGCCAACCAGATCCGGGCCATCCGAACCTTTATCCAGCAGGAGGTGGACTACATCGTGCTGGCACCGGTGACGGAGACCGGATGGGACACGGTGCTCAGGGAAGCAAAGGATGCCGGGATCCCGGTGGTCATCGTGGACCGTAAGGTGGATGTGGAGGATGACAGTCTGTTCACCTGCTTCGTGGGTTCGGACTTTGAACTGGAAGGCCTGAAAATGTCGGAGTGGCTGAATTCCTTTTCCATCAGCAAGGGAATTGCACCGGAGGATCTTCATATTGTAAATATTCAGGGAAATATCGGAGCTTCCGCCCAGATCGGACGTACCAGAGGATTGGAGCAGGGCGCGGCAAAATACGGTTGGGATCTGTTAGACCAGGTATCGGGAGAATTTACCCAGGCCAAGGGGAAGGAAGTCATGGAAGCTTTCCTGAAAAAATACGACAATATCAATGTGGTCTATTGCGAAAACGACAATGAGGCCTTTGGCGCCATGGAAGCGATCCGGGCGGCGGGAAAAAGGGTTGGCAGCAATCTGGCGGCAGGAGATATTATGATATTGTCTTTTGATGGTGTCAGCACAGAATCCATGGACTGCGTGCTGAAGGATGAGATCACCTGCATCGGAGAATGCAATCCACTGCATGGCCCCAGGGTGGAGGCTTTGATCCAGATCCTGGAAGAGGGCAGGATACCGGAAAAATTTTCTTATGTGGAAGAAGGATTGTATGCCCACGACGATACGGTGACCGCCGTGACGGTGGGAGACAAGACCTACCGGGTACGGCGGGTAGATGATGAGATCCGCAACGAAAATGCATATTGACAGATTTTGTGACGATTCGGACGTTCCCCTGCAGGCGGTCCGGATCGTTACTTTTTTTCCATGAGGGCTAAAGTAATTGCAAATCCGTCCGATACATATTGTGAAACATCAAAAGACATTCGGGAAGGAGGAGTCGATATGCGTATTGAAGCGTATACACAGGTACAGCAGCTGTATCAGTCACAGAAGGTCAGCAGGACTCAGAAGACTCAGACAGCGTCACACACGGACAGACTGCAGATCAGCAGCCAGGGCAAGGATTTCCAGACCGCTAAGGCAGCAGTGGCAGCAGCACCTGACATCAGGGAAGAGTTAACGGCTCCCATTAAAGCAAGAATCCAGAACGGTACTTATGGAGTGGATAATGCAAGCTTTGCGGAGAAGCTGCTTCAAAAGCAGGAAGAAATGAGGTAGTTCCTTGGCTAGTTTAATGGAAAACCTGATAGATGTACTGGACAGAGAGAGTACAGAGTACGAAGCTCTGCTTCAGCTATCACAGCGCAAGACACCGATTATTGCAGGCGGTGATCTTGCAGAGTTACAAAAGATCACGGACGAGGAGCAGGAGCTGGTCAGCAGGATCCACAATCTGGACAAGCAGAGAGCGGGAGTGACTGCGGACATAGCCGATGTATTGAACAGGGATGTTAACGACTTGAAATTGCCGAATCTGATCACTATGTTATCTGCACGGCCTGCGGAACAGCAGGCACTGGCGGATTCCCACGACAGATTACAGGCAGCGGTCCGGGGACTGAAGCGCGTGAACGAGCAGAACAGTGAACTGTTAAACAGCGCGTTGGAGATGGTGGAGTTCGAGATGAATCTCCTCCAGGCATCCAAGGCTGCACCCGAGACAGCGAATTACAACCGGGGAGCTTACAATGCGGGTGATACCATGGGCGTCATTGACCATGGATTCGATGCCAAGCAGTAAGACCGGATCCCGGGGATCTGAGGATCCCCTGATACAGAGGTGAAAGTTTATGCCATTAATGGGTAGTTTATATATAGGTTCGTCCGGATTACAGACAAGTCAGAATGCGCTGAATACCACAGCGCATAATCTTTCTAATGTGGACACCACCGGCTATACCAGACAACAGGTACAGCAGTCTAACAGAGCTTATGTCACATTATCGACAGACCCTAAGTCTATTTCCAACAAACAGACAGGTCTGGGTGTCACATATTCCCGCGTAAAACAGGTCAGAGATTATTTCCTGGACAAGACATACCGCAAGGAATCCGGACGCAGTATGTTCTATGAAGTGTCCACAGAAGTCATGGAAGAGGTAGAGAGCCAGCTGGGAGAATTGAACGGCGAGGCATTCCAGACCACCATGACAGACTTCTGGACCGCCATTCAGGAGCTTTCCAAGGATCCCAGCAGTTCCGTAACGCAGGGACTGATCGTACAGAGAGCCAATGAATTCGTGCAGAGAGCCGGCGCAGTATATGATGGCTTAAGTTCCTACCAGAACAACCTGAATACACAGATCAAACAGAATGTAGATAAGATCAATAAATATGGCAACCAGTTATTAACGCTGAACGATCAGATCCGTGCCATTGAGAGTGGCGGCATTGAACATGCCAACGACCTGAGAGACGCGAGAAATCAGATTCTGGATGAACTGGCAGAGCTGACCAACATGACCTTTTCCGAAGATCGATACGGCAGTGTATCCGTACAGATCGAGGGCGTGGATTTCGTAAAGGACGGAACCTGTTATGAGATCGCTCTGAAGACGGATGAAGCCACCGGCTTCTACACTCCGTTCTGGCCGCAGGATGCCACCTACACCGTAAGAGCTGACGGCACCAGAGATTATAATATTGACGGCGCAGAGGTATTTGATCTCTCCGTGGAGATTTCTTCCGACCTGAACACAGATATCGGCGGCCTGAAGGCAATGCTTCTGGCCAGAGGTGATCACAGAGCCAATTATACAGATCTGGCGGAAGGAAAATACGACAGTGTCTCCCAGTCCGTTGTCATGAATATTCAGGGTGAGTTCGACCAGATGATCCACAATGTGGTGACGAAGGTGAACGATATTCTGGCGAAGGCTGCAGGAGTACAGACCGGAGATCTGAAACTTGCAGATGGTACTACACGCTCCAATGTCCGCTATTGTGTCTCGGATCCGAATGGCTATATGCGCATGGAGGATGGCAGTCCCATCCAGCTGTTTACCAAGGTCACAACGGATGGCTATGAGAAGGTGATCGGAGAAGACGGTGTAACAGAGTATTGGATTATGAAGGATGAAGATCCGGACAGCCCTGAGAGCCTGTATACCATCGGCAATCTTCAGGTAAATCCGGCGCTGACGAAGGAGCCTTCCAAGCTTGGATTCCGTTTGGCAGACGGTTCCGAGGATAAGGAGACCGCAGATGCTTTGAAAGCGGCATTTACCGAGGAAGCCTACACGCTGAATCCTAATGTACAGAAAAAGACTACTTTTGTAGATTACTATACCGACCTGGTATCGCAGGTATCCAATTCCGGCTATGTATTCCGGAGTATTTATGAGAATCAGGTCAGCACCGTGGAAGCTACACAGAGCGCCAGAGAACAGGTTATCGGTGTATCCACGGACGAGGAACTGTCCAATATGATCAAGTTCCAGAACGCATACAACGCATCCAGCCGTTATATCAACGTGATCAGCGAGATGCTGGAGCATATTATTTCCACGCTGGGTGTTTAATGCGTAAGAACCAAGGAGGTAAGAGATGCCCTCACAATTTTTTGGATTAAATATTGCATATACAGGACTTCTGGCCAGCAATGCCGCCATGAATACCACTTCCAATAATATCGCCAACGTTCAGACGGAAGGCTACAGCAGACAGCAGGTAACACAGCAGGCATCCAATGCCCTGCGTGTATTCCAGACCTACGGCTGTGCCGGTGCCGGTGTAGAGACACTGGCCATTGAGCGTATCCGGGATGAATTCTATGACGGAAGATTCTGGGACAACAACGCACAGCTGGGTGAGTACGATATGAAGCAGTACTACATGCAGCAGCTGGAGACCTATTTTGACGATGACGGCAAGAGTACCGGCTTCAAGACTATCTTCGATCAGCTGATGATCACCGGTATGCAGGCTCTTTTAAAAGATCCCAACAGTGCCACAGCCAAATCCCAGTTCGTAGGCTATGCCGGAGCTTTAACAGAGTATTTCAACGGTATGGCGGGCAATCTGGAAAAAGTACAGAAGGATATCAACCAGGAGATCAAACTGAAGGTGGATCAGATCAATTCCCTTGCCGGTGAGATCGCCTCCCTGAATAAACAGATCAACACCATTGAACTGGCCGGAACAAAGGCCAATGAGCTGCGTGACCGCAGGACCCTGCTGATCGATGAATTATCCAAGATCGTGGATGTGGAAGTCAAGGAGACTCCGATCATCGATGCCAACAACGAGAACCGTGAGACCGGAGCCAACAGATATATGGTCAAGATCGCAGGCGGACAGATGCTGGTGGACGGCAGTGATTATAACGGTCTGGAATGCGTGGCGAGAACTTCCTACGAGAAGGTCAATCAGACAGATATTGACGGTCTCTATGATGTTTACTGGGCGGACGGACAGACGTTTAATCTGTACAACGCGTCTATGGGTGGAGATCTGGCCGGATTGATACAGATGCGTGACGGCAACAACGGAGAGAATTTCACCGGAGAGATCACTGCCACCGGTACGACAACGGATGCAGACGGCAAGACCCATGATACCGTAACCGTAAAAGTAACCAAGGCTTATCTACAGGATCTGAATAAATGTAATCTGTCGGATCAGGGCGGCGTGATCGATCTGGGCAATCAGGAATTCTATTATGATTCCTGGGAATATACCTGTGAATATGATGCCAACGGAAATCCGACTTATACATATACATTTACTTTATCGGACAGTGAGAAGAATCCCCGGGGAATTACCAATGACCGTGTAGGGAAAAAGGCAGAGATCGGTACCGACCTGTCCTATCAGGGCATCCCTTATTACATGAACCAGATGAATGAGTGGATCCGTACCTTCTCTCAGAAATTCAACGATATTCTCACCTCCGGCTACAGCGGAAACGGGGATCCCGGCGTGAAGATGTTCACCGGTAATAAAGCTACCGGCGGTGAGCAGTTCCTGCTGGATGACGCAGCCAAGAGATATGACAAGCAGGAGAAGAAAAACAGTAAAGTTACGGTAAAAGTCAACGATGATAGCTACTATCGTCTGACAGCGAAGAATTTCGATATTCTGGATGCCATGGAGCAGGATCCCAGCCTGATGGCAAACCGAAAAAATGCATCTGACGGCGTGGAACAGAATGACCTGTTGAACGATCTGAAGAATCTTGCCACAGATAAGAGCAAGATGAGCTTCCGCGGATGTAATGCTTCCGAATTTTTACAGTGTATCTTATCGGATGTGGCATTAAATGCTTCCAGAGCCAATACCTTCTATGCAAGCTTTAAAGACATTTCCAATACCATCGACAACCAGAGAATCTCCATCTCCGGTGTGGATGAGGATGAAGAAGCTGTGAATCTGGTAAAATACCAGAATGGATATAATCTGGCATCCAAGATGATCCAGACACTGACGGAGATTTATGACAGACTGATTCTGGAGACCGGAGTCTAAACTAGAAAGGAGGCAGCTATTCGGATTCCCTCATATGTTTGCAAAAACGCACGTATCCGTGTTTTCTCGCTGCTACGCAGCTAATTTTGCTCACGTGTGGTGACTCTATTCGAGTCACCATTCGAATCAGAAAACTGTTACTTATATGCAAGCATAACGTACCAGTTATTCTGATTTTTAGAATCCTGAATAGTTACGGAGAAAATGAGAATTACGAACAAGATCATGCAGCGTAATAATCTGTCCAATATCAATACGAACAAAGTATATCAGGATAAGCTGAGCACCCAGATGTCTACCCAGAAGAAGGTCAGCCGTCCTTCCGATGATCCTGTGGTATCCATCCGTGCCTTGCGTCTACGCAGCAATGTGACCGAGGTGACGCAGTATTACAGCAAGAACATTCCGGATGCGGAGAGCTGGCTGGACGTAACCGAGGATGCACTGAAGAACCTGACAGAGATCATCACGAATATGATCAAACAGTGCACCAAGGCATCTAACGGAGATCTGAAATCCGCAGACCGCCAGATCATTCTGGAACAGCTGAAGGCACTGGGAGATGAAGTGTACAGCACCGGCGATGCAGACTATGCGGGCCGTTATGTGTTTACCGGATATCGTACCGATACTTCTCTGAGTTTTGATAAAGAATACAATACGAAATATGAGATCACCGAGCAGCTGGACAACAGCTCCATTACACAGCTGACAAAGATCGACACCGGAAAATTGCTGGATATTACTGCTGCAAATTATAATAATGCAAATAACAGCAAGATCACGGAACAGGATATTAAGTCCACCGAGGTGTACCGTATCCAGCTGGCTTATGATGACTGCAGAGACAAGAATGCAAACCCGGCTGCAGCCCCGTCTATTTCTTTCTATGAGAAAGACCCTGTAACCGGCGAAGCTGTAATGAAAGAACCGACATGGGATTCCACTATGTTCACAATAAAGTCCTCCACGGAAGACCCTTACACCGAGGCAGCAAAAAATGATGATGCACTGATCTATGTGCCGGATACCGGTGAGATCCTGCTCGGCAGGAACCGTTATGATAAACTGATGGCCTGCAAGGATGATCCTTCCACCTCGGGAAAAAATGAAGGTGAGATCCGCGTAACTTATCAGAAGGATCACTGGGTCAAGGGTGATCTGAGACCCGAGCATTATTTTGCATGTACCAGTACCGATGCAGACGGAAAAGTAACGGATTATAACAAGTCCTATCTTGACGGCAAGAGCGAAAAACAGGTCATCGAATATGATGTAGGCTTCAACCAGACCATTCAGGTGAATTCCACTGCAGATGAGTGCTTCCAGCACGGTATCGGACGTACGGTGGACGATCTGGTACAGGCCATGCAGGATGTGGTGGATCTGGAGAATGTGAAGACCAAGATCGAGGGACTGCAGGAGACTGCTACCGGTACGGATGCAGAGACCCTGACGAAGCAGATGGAAGCAGTAGAAAAAGCACTGACTCTGGCAAAGGACAAATGCCAGAAGATGTTCGAAAGCGGCATTACTACGTTCCAGGGATATCTGGATGATGCCAACCTGTGCGTTACCAACTGCGGTACCAGAAGCAGCAAACTGGAACTGATCGATAACCGCATGAAGAGCCAGAAGACCACCTTTGAGACCTTAAAGAGTGAAAACGAGGATATCGATGTTACCGAGACCGTCATTGATCTGAAGAGTGCGGAAATGACCTATGAAGCGGCACTGATGGCTACCGGTAAAGTAATGCAGACCACACTGTTGAATTTCATCTAGAACAACAGGTTACGGAAAGGCGTAGGTATTTTATGAAGATCAATACAAAATTTTTTGGAGAAGTTGAGATTGCGGATGACAAGATCATCACTTTTGACAAAGGTATTATCGGATTCCCGGAACTGAAGCATTTTACCATGCTCCACGATGAGGAGAAGGGCAGCAACGTAGGAATCCGCTATTTACAGTCTCTGGAAGAACCCGGATTCGCCATGCCGGTCATGGATCCGCTGCTGGTCAACCCTCAGTATGATCCGGAAGTGGATGACGAACTGCTCACTAGTGTAGGCAATCTGACTCCGGAGAACATTCTGGTCATGGTTACTGTGACTGTACCTGCTGACCTGACGAAGATGACGGTGAACCTGCAGGGTCCCTTTGTGATCAACGTGGAAGAACGCAAGGCCTGCCAGATCATCCTTGAGGGAGATAAATACCCGGTAAAATATCCGGTATACGACATCCTGAAATCCGGAAAGGCGGGTGAGTAAGATGCTGGCATTGTCCCGTAAGAAGAACGAAGCAATCGTCATCAACAACGATATCGAGATCACCGTTCTGGAGGTCAAAGGTGATCAGGTCAAGATCGGCATTACCGCACCCAAGGAAGTGCCCATCTACCGCAAGGAAGTCTACCTCCAGATCCAGGAGGCCAACAAGGCCGCTGTGGATGCCGAAGGTATGGCAGCACTGAAGAACCTGTTGGGGTAAGCAGGAGATAAGAGTCAGGGGGATTTTTATATTTTGAGTGTCATTTTCTGCAATAAAAGGTCACTTTCTGCACAGGTAGTTGTAAAAATGTTTGAATCGGGTTTATGTTAGAAGTGTAGTTTAGGTACTCAATTATTGAGAAAAACAAAAATCTTAGGAGGTATGGTTTTATGATCAAAAAAAAAATTAGCAAAAATGTTGACAACCTGTTTAATGTCTGTATTTATTATTGGTACTGCAAGCATGACTGTACATGCAGAAAGTGTGAGAGAAACAGAGCCTAATAATACTATGGAAACCGCTGAAACGATTATGGCAAATCATGAAACCGCTGCACAGGCAGTCAGTGGTAGTCGTCCTAGCCAGCATGTAGTTACAGGAAGTACAAGTAATACTGACGAGGATTGGTTTAAGGTATATTTGTCAGCCGGAACGCAGTATGTTACTTGTAACGATGATCCTTTTGAATTTGAGGTTTATGATCCAAACGGCAGTCTTGTTTTAGATGAAATATATACAAAGATAGGATTTGGTTCAACAGCATATCCGTTTGTGGCATCAACAGATGGATTTTATTATGTAAAAATTAAAGGAATTACATCATCATCTTCAGACTATATATTGCTAGTAGGTGGTCCAACCTATTCTGTTGCAAGTTGTAAAGTGGAAATGCCTACTGTAAACATGGCAAATGGCAGCGATAGTTCATCATCTATAGATTTACGATTTGAGGATGCTCTGCCAGAAGATGCTGTAGTATATATGCTTTCAATGAGTGGAATAAGAACTACTGCGGTAGATAGTATTTCAGTTAGAAATCTTAGTAGCAATAATACAGTTAACTTATCTACATATACGTGGGATAAATCGGGGTTAGTATCTTTAAACATGCCATTAAAAGGCAGATGGTCAATAACGTATGGCTATAGTAAGGATATATCTTTCACTCCTACTATTTCTTTGTATTATGCATATCCGGTTACATCAACATATGTTGAGGATGATGTTGTGATTATACAATAATTTTAGAAAGAGTGATGCTATGAATGTTAATTTTTTTCCTTTTAGTAATTCACTTCAAATTCTAGGTCGTAGACAGAGTTTGGCAAATATTATGTGCAATCAGCAAAGTGTTACTCAAAGTAGGAAAAAAGATTTATTTGTTAGAAATACAATGTATGATACAGGAATTTATACAGCTTCAGCAGGAAAAAGAAATAAAATGATTTCAAACAGTATATTATCTGCTATGAATAATGATATTTCTAAGGTACGAAAACAAGGCGATATATACGAATGCGAAGGAACATTTTTTACAGCGGAGCAGATACCTAAAATCAGTGGAACTTCTTTGAATGAAATTAAAGCGGAAGATAATATCATTGACTTTGGGAAGAATAAGTATTTTAAATATGTCTCCCGTGACGGACAGGAGCATTGTTTATACACAGATAATAAGGGGATAGGCGCTATTGTTTCCGAGATTATGCGTGGCGAGCCTTATGATCCGGTGTTGGAAAGGTATGCGAGCTTTTGGAATTATATGATGACAAAAGACCCTGTATATGTTCAGTTGTCTTATTCAGATGAAGAAATAAGAGGATATATGGAAAATGCAGGGATAAAAAATGGCTTTTTCACAGTAAAAATGGGAGATAGGGAAGCAACACAATTTTATTCTGCCACTAAAACAACAAGTCCAATTCAGTCTAAGGAACGATATGATGCAAGATATAAGAATTTGACTTCGGGTGGTATTTTGCTTGACGAATATGAAGCTGGAGATATTTTTAAGATTGGTAATAAGGAATATGTTTTAAGTGAATCTCATACATTGGACATACCATACGGAGAGGATATTTATAATATAGAGTATCCGAGTAATTATAAGTTTGGTAAAAAAGTTGAAGAATAATAAGGGATTCCCTTGAGGTGGACTAGAAAGTGTGGTTCAGCTCAAGGGAATTTTATATATTCTTATATAAGTAAGAGCATTATACATTAATAGAGTTTTTATTGCGGAAGTTTTCACTTATTTCGTGACATGGACTAAAACAAGTCCCTTTTCACCATGCGTATTGCATAAAATAATGCAAAAAGAACCAAAATGGGTTCATGGGCATGGTGAAAATGGATGGAACAGAAAATAAAGCAAGATGAGATATTTATTGGTAAGAATATCCGGCGTATAAGGAAAGAAAAAGGAATCAGGCAGACGGAAATGGTTGCATTGTTGCAGTTGGAGAATGTAATGATTACAAGAGAAGCTCTGGTAAAGATAGAACGTGGAATCCAGCATATTCAGGCAACGCAGCTCCGGGCAATAAAAAATGTATTAGAGACTACTTATGATGAGTTATTAAAATAGAGAATGAAAAAGACAGTCAAGTTTCATATAATGTGGAATTGACTGTCTTTTTATGTAGAAATTAGGATAATCAAATTAGCTCTTGTGCTGATAATTTAAAATATCTTTGAGCAAGGCAGGAGTTATTCTTTTTTTATCCGCTTCAGTTAAATTTGAAAACTGAGACAAGGTAGTAAGTTTATTCTTTTTAAAAAGAGTAATAGATTTTGGCTCAGACGTAATTTCAAATAGAAATTTGTCATGCCAGCTTTTAGGTGTGTTCCCATGCTTTCTTAATATACGGTATGTTTTCATGGTAAGGAGGTAGTCCTTATTACATATACAATAGAGGTCATATACGGTTTTGTCGTTAAAGTCATTGATGTGGTGGATATTGTTCCTAAAGAGATAAATATATAATTTAGAAGGAAAATTAAATTGTTGGAGACTTTCCTTTACAATGGAAAGAGAATTTATTTTTACGTGATATTTTTGGCACAGAGCGTCAAGTTCAATTAATGTAGTACTTCCGAGATTGCGGAACTGCATGATTTCCTCCCGTGCATAATGTGTTAGCTGGGAGATATACAGTATGTTATTACGATCAAGAATATTATAAAGGCGTTTAGACATAGGAATGCTGCTAATAGGAATTTCATTTTCAGGAGGAAATATGTAACCGTATGTGTTTAGCTCTTTCATAATGGGATTGAGAGAACAATTACGAGGAAGAACATTTGCTAAAGAGATATAATTATATTCCTTAAGTTCGGAAACAGTAGTAATTCCGGCATATGCTAATGCAAATTTGGTAATAGAAGAAAGATTAAGCTGCTCAATTTGGGTATCCATTGTTTTGACTCCTTTATCTGTATAAATAAAACTATTAGCATTATATCATTGATTTTGGATAAAAGGAAGAATGTGGACTAAAATTAGTCCTTGTATTATTGTATCTATATAGAATAGGAAATTAGGAAATTAGGAAATTAGGAAATTAGGCATAGGAGGTGCAATTTTTTGCAGCACCTATTAATTTTTTCTAAGGATTTACCGATACAATCCTTAGAGAAGCAAGGTCGTGCGCCCACGGAAGGCGCCTGTTTATCACACGGAGGTGACCATTATGACCATAGAACCGATTTCCAGTGTCATGACAGTGCAGGCACAGAACACGTCCGCTGTCAAGAATGCGACTACAAAAGTGACCACAGAGGAAAACGCCTCTGAATACAATTCTGCCAATGTAAAGCCAATAGACAAGATCGATCAGACGACAGCAGTCGTTGAGAATGCTCAGGGCAAGGAGCAGAGCAATACCTCTGCCGATCCCAATGGGGAGCAGCAACAGCATGTGACCAATGAGCAGATCAAGAAAGCGGTAGAGAAGCTGAACAAGAGCATGATGTCTCATTCCGAAGCGGTCTTCGGCATTCATGAGGCAACCAATCGCGTAACCATCAAGATCATAGATAAGGATACCAAGAAAGTGATCAAGGAACTTCCTCCCGAGAAGACCCTGGACATGATCGCCAAAGTGTGGGAATTAGCCGGTATCCTGGTAGATGAGAAGAGATAAGAAGTAAGAATCAGGAGGAACACATTATGGCAATGAGAATGTCTGGTCTGATGTCCGGTATGGACACAGAGACTATCATTAAGGAACTGGTATCTGCCAAACAGACCAAGGTGGATGATGCAAAAAAGGCACAGACCAAACTGCAGTGGAAGCAGGATGCCTGGAAAGAATTAAATACTAAACTGAAAAATCTGCAGGCAAAATATATCGCTAATATGCGTTTTACGTCTTCTTACAGCAAGAGGACCACAAAAGTATCCAACAGTAATGCAGTCAGCGTGATCACCGGTGAAAATGCCGTCAAGGGAGTACAGTCCCTGCAGATCAACAAGCTGGCCAAGACCGGTTATCTCACCGGCGCACAGATCAAGGCTGCCGATGGGGGAAGTCTGACTGCTGCATCTAAATTAAGCGAACTGGGAGTGACCGGAGAAGGTACCTTCAATATCACTGCGGGTGGAAAGAGTGTGGATATTACGGTAAATGGTGACAGTACCATTTCCGATGTGCTGAATAAGATCAAGGAAGCAGGTGTCAATGCCAGCTTTGATGCGAAGAACCAGAGATTCTTCGTCAGTGCTTCTGCATCCGGTGCCGATAACGACTTTAGTATCACAGCTTCCGACAGTACCGGTGACGCAGCGTTAGCTGCACTGGGCCTGAAAGTAGGACTGACCGGAGACAAGGGAGATAAGGCAACACTTGCAAAATACCAGGAGTATGCGGCTTTCTATGTAAGCGGCGATGATGCAGCTACTCTTGCAAATATTAACAAGGATGGCCGTATCACAAAGGATATTGAATCCAAAGTAAGCAGTTATCTGGAACAGTATAAGTCGCTGCTCAGTACCAAGAGTGATGCACAGAAGAAGATCGATGAGATCAATGAAAAATATAAGGATTCCAGCCTGGATACTGTAGAAAACTATACGAAACAGTTGGATGCAAAGCAGAAAGAGAAGACAGAGCTGGAAGAAAAGATCAAGAATCTGACAGATGGTGATGAAAAAGATACTGCACAGAAGGAACTGGATACGCTGAATGAGGAGATTAAGACATTGTCTGAAAAGAAGACGGATGCCCAGTCTCTGAAAAGCGCACAGAAGAGTATCACCGATGCAGATACAAAGATCGCAGATATACAGAAGCATATTACTGTAACAGAAGGTACCGATGCGGACGGTAATGCAACTTATACTGCAGAAGCCACACAGACATTGAAGGACCAGGTAAATAACAGCTATCTGTCTCAGGCAAAATACGCGTCCGATGTTGTAACATCCATCAATAACGGAACCTATACGGCTACCGGAGCTACTAAAATCAGTGGTCAGGATGCCAAGATTACATTAAATGGTGCGGAATTCACCGGCAACAGCAATGTCTTCGAAATCAACGGCTTGACTTTCACTGCGCTCAGTGAGACGAAAGACGGTGAGGATATCACTGTTACTACCGAAGATGATGTAGATGGCATCTATGATATGGTGAAGAACTTCCTGAAGGAGTACAATTCCATCATCAATGAGATGGACAAACTGTACAATGCGGATTCTGCCAAAGGGTATGAACCCCTGACAGATGATGAGAAAGATTCTATGTCTGACTCTGAGGTAGAGAAATACGAGACCAAGATCAAGGATGCTCTGCTTCGCAGAGATAGTAACTTGTCTACCATCAGTTCTGCATTGAAGAGTATTATGTCCGGCAGCGTGGACGTGAACGGCAAGACTATGTACCTCAGTGATTTCGGTGTTGAGACCCTGGGTTACTTTGAGGCACCGGACAATGAGAAAAATGCTTATCACATTGCAGGTGATCCGGATGATGCCAATACCTCCGGTAAATCGGATGTGCTGAAGAGCATGATCAGTAATGATCCCGATACGGTAATCGCTTTCTTCTCTTCTCTGTCTAAAAACTTATATACCAAAATGAGTGATCTGTCCAAATCTGTAGACGGATATCGTTCTTATGGAAGTTTTTATGATGACAAAAAGATGACTTCGGACTATAATGATTACAAGACGAAAATATCCGAGCTGGAAGAGAAGCTGAACGATTACGAGGATAAATGGTATTCCAAGTTCTCCAAGATGGAGACGGCTCTTGCAAAGCTGCAGAGTAATTCCAGTGCGGTGACAAGTTTGCTAGGAGGATCATGATATGGCGTTACCTAATGCCTATGCGCAGTACAATAACAGTAAAGTGTTGACAGCTTCCCCCGCGGAACTGACACTGATGCTCTATGAAGGTGCCATTAAGTTCTGCAATATTGCAGAAGTGGCAATAGAAGAAAAAGATGTTGAGAAGGCACATAATAATATCCGCAAGGTACAGAATATCATCGGATACCTACAGTCTACCCTGGATACGAAATATCCCGTAGCACAGGATTTCATCAATATCTATGATTATCTGTTCAAAAGATTGCTGGAGGCCAACGTAAAAAAGGATAAGGAAATCCTGGAGGAGATCAATATGCATCTTCATTCCGTAAGAGATAACTGGAAGGAAGTCATGCGCATCAACCGTGAGAAAGGGGCTATCTGATGGAAAGTCAGCTGACGATATTGTCCGAGAGCCTGGATCGGAAGCTGGAGGTATTACAGAAGATTCAGGAATATAATAAGCGCCAGGAGGAAGTTTTTTCCGCAGAGAAGGTGGATATCCGTCAGTTCGATGCTGCCGTGGAGGAGAAACAGCACCTGATCGATGAAGTGGTACGCTTGGATGACGGCTTTGAAATTCTGTATGAAAAGCTGGCAAAAGAGCTGGAGGGCAACAGACAGCGCTACGCAGCACAGATCAAGGAAATGCAGGCCAAGGTAGCCAAAGTGACAGAACTCAGCGTGTCCGTACAGGCACAGGAAGCCCGGAACAAGAAACTGGTCGAGAATTATTTCGCCAGAGAACGTGCCGGAATCGGCCAGAGACGCAAGAGTGCCAAGAGCGCCTTTGACTACTACAAGAGCATGAGCGGCGCCGGATATGTACCGCCCCAGATGTACGACAATAAACAATAAATACAACGGATAAAGGGAAGCAGATAGAGATATCGGCTTCCCTTTTTTATGACGGAATCAATGTGATAGAATAAAAATGTGGTTTCGGCTAAAATATAATCAGAGTATAGATTAGCCAGAAAATGCTTGATATTTTAAAATAATCCGGCTAAAATATAATCATAAAAAAGATTAGCCGAAAGAGGGACTTTTATGAGTTATATCAAAAGAAATCTGGAGAATGTAGTAAGACAGGTAACCAGGGAATATCCGGTACTCCTGGTAACGGGACCGAGACAGGTAGGAAAGACGACAATGCTCCAAAAACTGATGGAGGGAACGGAGCGGGGATATGTAACACTGGATGATTTAAACGAAAGAAATATTGCAAAGACCGATCCGGAACTGTTTCTGCAACTGCATAAACCACCTGTATTGATTGATGAGGTTCAATATGCACCGGAACTGTTTACTTATATCAAGATAAATGTAGATAAAAACCATGAGCCGGGAGCATTTTGGCTTACGGGATCACAGGTGTTCAAATTGATGCAGGGAGTACAGGAGTCACTGGCAGGAAGAGTGGCAGTACTTTCACTTACATCCCTGTCACAGGCAGAGATATCCGGAGGAACGATGAAACCGTTTACGGTAGATCTGGAGGATTTAAACGAGAGGCAGAAAGAGAGAGAGCAAGCTGATACAAGAGGGATCTTTGAACGGATTTATCAAGGCTCCATGCCTGCGATCGTAAGCGGTATTAACAGTAACAGTCAGCTTTTTTACAGCAGTTATCTGTCTACTTATATTGAGCGGGATGTAAGAGAATTATCGGATGCCATAGATTCGCTTAAGTTCCTTCGGTTTATTACTGCGGTGGCAGCAAGATGTGGGCAGATGGTTAATGCAGCAGAGATTGCCAGAGATGCAGATATCAATCAGACGCAGGCGAAGGATTGGCTGACAATTCTGGAAACGCTGGGTATTATTTTTTATCTTCATCCGTATTCTAATAATTTGTTGAAGCGCCTTGTGAAAACGCCCAAACTGTATTTCTACGATACGGGTCTGGTGTGTTACCTGACGAAATGGAGCAGTGCGGAAACGTTAGAATGCGGTGCTATGAACGGGGCCATTTTGGAAAATTACGTGGTCGCGGAAATTCGGAAAACCTACCTGAATTGTGGAAAAGAGCCGTATTTGTACTATTATCGTGATAAAGATGCCAGGGAGATTGATATTGTCCTGGAACATGATGGAATATTGAATCCGATTGAGATTAAGAAAACTGCAAATCCCGGAACAGAGCTGGTAAAGGTATTTGAATTACTCGACAAGGCATCAACGCCTCGTGCAAAGGGCGCAGTTATCTGCATGAAACCGGGACTTAGTGCGATTGACAGAGACAATTATATCGTACCGGTCTGGATAATCTAAAATAAAGTCCCTGCCTGAATATCAGACAGGGACATATGTAACTTCCGCTTGAGAATTTGCCGAAGTAACTTCAGCTTTGGGGATAGATCGACCGGAATTTACTTTGGCAATTGAGGGGATTAATGCCCAGGCAGGACAATCCATGCTGACCCAGGCCAATCAGAGTAGTCAGAGCGTACTGCACAAATTATGATTGATTTATCGGTAACAATATGCTATTGTAAATTCACAGAATATCAATTCTGGCAGACAGACCAAATCTTAATTCAAATCAAAAAAATTTTAGGTGTATCACCATTGATTTCACTGGATGAGAAGGTAATAGAATGATAAAAATACTTTCTGATTGGAAAGAGTAATACTGAAAGGAAAACATATGAGTGAAGTAAAAGTAGTAAGAGATGAACAAGGTAATGCTATTGTTATAATACCGGATATTATATTTTGGAATAAACAGGACATTGACTGGGATGCAGTAAAAGAATACCTAAAGAAGTACCTTGGTGAAATAATTGAGAATAAACAAACGAAAGAAAAAATAGAAATAGGAACTAAATTCGCAGATGAGTATACGGGCTCAAAGTATTCAGAACATATAAGGGGAGCACGGGCAAAAGCCAAGGCAAATGCAGCACAAGGAATCCGAGAACTGGTAGAATCAGCCGCCAATAAAATACATAGTGAAAATAAGAAGAGTAAACATAAGAAAGACGCAAAAGGTGGCTGGAACTATTATACGGTCAGATTTGCGCTACCAGTTTATGATAACAATAGAAAGACAGAAGAATATAATGTTTACAAGGGGAGGCTGGTAGTAAATAGGACACAAGACGGAAAATTGTATTTATATGATTTGGTGGAAATAAAAAAGGAAGCAAGTACCCCACTCAAGAATACAAAGTAAACAAGTGGTAAAAAACTGCTTCCTTTTTATATAATATATCTTAGCAAAATAAAAAAGTCAACATTTTTTGCAAAAAGGGGTTAAGTTTCCAAAAACCTCTCCGATATACTTATCAAGTAAAGCAAATAAAACAATTGCTTACCTAACCATTCTTCCGATTTGAAAGTTTCGCACGCCGGAGATACGGAAGACAATGGCGATGAAAGTAAAGGGAAGTGCGAGCCCGGAGCAGACATTGCCAAAGCAAATAACGGAGCGCAGGGAAGCGCTCGTCAATTCAAGGAGGAATATATTATGGTAGTACAACACAATCTTACAGCTATGAACTCTAACAGAATGTTAGGTCTCACCACCAAGACTCAGGCTAAATCTACTGAGAAACTTTCATCCGGTTACAAGATTAACAGAGCAGCCGATGATGCAGCAGGACTTGCAATTTCCGAGAAAATGCGTCGTCAGGTAAGAGGTCTGACTCAGGCTTCTGCTAACGCACAGGATGGTATCTCCGCAGTACAGACCGCTGAAGGTGCTCTGAACGAAGTTCATGATATGCTGCAGAGAATGAATGAACTGGCAGTTAAGTCCGCAAATGGTACCAATCAAAACGAGGATAAGAATTATATCCAGGCGGAGGTAGCTAACCTGATTACTGAGATCGACCGTGTGGCTGCTACGACTACTTTCAATGAGAAAGCTCTGTTAGATGGAACATTTACGGATGTGGATCTTCAGGTAGGTGCTGAGTCAGCGACTGATAATCAGATTAAGCTTACTATTGCTTCAATGGATGCTTCTGGTTTAGGTATTGATGCTGTAGACGTTGGTTCTACAGGAGATGCTAAAGGTGCAATAGACACGATTAAAACGGCTGTTAAGACCTTGAACAACCAGCGTTCTAATTTGGGTGCTATTCAGAACAGATTAGAGCATACTATCAACAACTTAGACAACGTTGTTGAGAATACTCAGTCTGCAGAGTCTCAGATTCGTGATACCGATATGGCCACTGAGATGGTTAAGTATTCTAACAACAACATTCTGGCTCAGGCGGGTCAGGCTATGTTGGCTCAGTCTAATCAAGCTAATCAGGGAGTGCTGTCCTTACTGCAGTAATCGTAGGCTAAGTGTAAATGGTTACCATAAAAGAGTCGGCTATTTGCCGGCTCTTTTTGCAAATGTTTACGATACGCAAAAATGCCGAAGTATGTAGCTTTTTAGCTATATACTTCGGCATTTGTTTTAGAATTAAAGGATTAAAGGTGGAAAGGTGTTTCACCATTCATGATTTTTTGTGTAAGTGCATCTGTCATGGCAGTTGTTTGCTTTTTATAGAATGGATAATCATGTCCGGCAGAGCTCTTTACTGGAGTCATATAGTCGCCATATAATGTGGTAAGTACAGCGTCATAATTTTTTGGAACAGGAAGAATAATATTCTCAAAAGGTAAATATTCACAGGTTTGATACCAATCTTTTTGTAAATGAATATGCTTTTGAGTGTTTTCAGGAACATAGGTAATTATATTACTGTCAGAATCATTATAGGACTGACATAAAGCATCCGCTATGCGAAGAAGCTGATTTTTTATGCTTTGCTGAGGTTTTATCTTGATACCACACAAAGTTTCTAATTCTGGAATCATTTTAATGATAGTTTCCGGTGAATCATCATAGTGCCCGACCGCCGATATCAAGATAGCGACAAGTTGATTTAAAAGGGCTTCCTCGTTAGAATCCGCAGGTAAGGTGTCTAATGGGAAAATATCAATGCCTACAATATAGGGACAATGATGAAAGCGGTATAAACGAGAAGAATCATAGGAAATACTATGTGCATTTAGTACCCTGGAAAGTACATAAGAATATTCTTCCTTAGTATAAGGACTATTAATATGATATTCTTCAGGAAGTTCTTTGGGAGCAACTTTCAAAAACCGGTTATAATCTTTACGAAGCATACAAATATCCATATCATCATCCCAGGGAATAAAGCCCTTGTGGCGAACAGCACCAAGTAACGTCCCCCAGTCAGCAAAATAGGGAATATTATGCTTTTCACAAATTTGTTGAATGACACACATGACCTCTAACTGTGCTGCCCATACACATTTCATCATGGGTTCGATATAAAAATTATCCCGGGTTTCTCCTAAAAAATAGGAATCATTAAATGATAACATAAGTGACACCTCTCTTTTTGTTGTTTGTACTATGAAAAATAATATTATACTTAAGTAGTTTTACGAAGTAATTCTTATCTGAGATTATTGTAACAAAGACGGAAAGGTTTGCCAATAGGCAAAGAAGAAATTGATAAAGTGTGTTACTTTAAATTAGCAGTTAATAATTCTGAGATATTTCAAATCTTATTTATTTGAAATATTTTGGTGAATCACCACAGTTTTTAGAAAAATAAAGAAAGCACCGGGATCCTGTGTTAGGATTAAAGTTGACTAGACCAAATCCAGGAGGGGGCTTTCATGATTACTAGTATACAACATTTTTGCGAGAATGGGATAAAAAATTTAACAGATATTTTGAGCATTTAGAAAATAGAAAAAAATTGCAAAACATAAGATTTCATCTTGAATTTTATTCAGAAGAATTTTATTAAAATCAATTTGAATAAAGATGATTTTAATGAAGACGGAGGTGGATTCTATGTTTATTGGCAGAGAAAGAGAACTGGCATCTTTAAAGGAATTCTATGAAAAAGATGGAATTGGTATGACGGTGATATATGGTCGTAGACGCATTGGAAAGTCTACTCTTATTACGGAATTCGTTAAGGATAAGAAAACTATTTTTTATACAGCCACAAAAGTAGGAAAAAATAGAAATCTGGAACTGTTTTCAAAGCAGGTAGTTGATCTGCTTATGCCCGGGGTGGAGAATATCAGCTTTCATACTACGGAGGCTGTTTTTGATTTTATTGATAAAAATATTGGAGACGAGAAGCTTGTGCTTGTGATAGATGAGCTGCCATATTGGGCGGAGAGAGATGAAGCGCTTTTATCTATCTTGCAGAAATACATTGATACGGTTTGGAATGATAAAAGCCTTAAAGTGATTTTATGTGGTTCTGCGCCCAGCTTTATGGAACAGAAAGTACTCAGTGAAAAGAGTCCCTTGTTTGGAAGACGGGATTCCCAGATCAAACTGGAGGCATTTAATTACCTGGATGCAGCAAAATTTGTTCCGGAGTATTCTAATGAGGATAAGGCAATCTGTTATGGAATTACCGGTGGTGTTGCAAAGTATCTTTCGCTGATTGATCCGCGGAAGAGCATTGATGAGAATATTATAAGACTGTTCTTCAGAACGGACGGATATCTATATGATGAAACAAGGAATCTTTTGACCCAGGAATTCTCAGATATAGCGGTTGTAAACAATATTGTTGAGCAGATTGCATCTGGTGAGAATACCCTGAATACAATTGCGGGAAAAATTGGGGAAAAAGAACCAACGGTATTATATTCACTAGAGAAACTGATAAATGTGGGTTTGGTTGAAAAGAAGAAATGTATCACGGAGGAGAAGAACAAAAAGAAGACCCAGTATGTTTTAAAGGACTATATGTTCAAGTTCTGGTATGAGTTTATTCCGAAAGCTACCAGTGTAATTGAAATGGGACAGGGGGAAATTTATTATGAAAAGGCAGTGAAGCCGGTACTACATTCTTTTATGGGTTCCGTGTTTGAAGAAATGTGCAGATATTATATACTAATGAAGGGAATAACCGGCGAGTATGGTTGCTTTATTACTTCTGTAGGGACCTGGTGGGGTGTGGAGAACGTTGCAGACAAAAATGGGGATATAAGAGCGCAATCTGCAGATATTGATGTTGTTGCATTGTCTGATATAGACAAAATGGCTGTGATCGGAGAATGTAAATTCAAGAATGAAAAGATTGATAAGGGTATATATGATACTTTAATTCGAAGAGGAAAACTTATTACCGCTAAATATAAGATCTCAAAATATATTTTCTTTTCTCTATCCGGATACACGGATTGGTTTGAAACATTATCAGGCGAGGATGTATTGCTGCTTACGCTGGATTCGCTTTATGAATAATTTTCCCTTGCATCTCCCCCACAAATAGTATAAAATAAACTCAGTGTTGCAAACAAAATATTACAATAAAACGCACAACGGGGTGCATGCCGGGAGGCATGCGCCCTTTTTTGCGTCAGCATTTATTTTTGTGTACAGTGGATGTAGTGTGCCAAAGCTTCTAAGTGTTTATGCTGCCGGATTGATATCCGCTGTCGGCATCTTCGTAGGTTCCGCGGTTTTCCCATCCGTTTCCGGTGAAGTGGCCGCTGAATTCTCCGGGGAAGCTGCCGGGGTGGAGGTTGCTTCCGGCGTGGCACTGGGCTTTGCTTTTTCCAGTGAAGCCTTAACAGCCTCCAGCAGCACCAGGGAAGTATATCTGGTCTCCGCAGAATACGTTACCTGACTCAGATCCTGCGTCTCGCAGATCTGCTCACTCAGGGAATCCATGGTGGGCTCCAGCAGTGGATACATGGTGGTCAGGGTCTCATCGGGATCTGCCAGGCTTAAAGATGTGATGGCGTGGTCGTTTACGATGACCTCTACATTTGCGGTCTCGCTGCCGAGGATCAGCTCCGTGGTGTAGATTCCCGGGATATATGTATTGGCAGTACCGACAGGCCCGGAAGCATTATCCAGAACAGCATCGGTATCGGCAACGGCCCCGGTGGAGACATCCTCCGTCTGTGCGGATTGCGGGATACGTCCGAGATCCGCCACATTGTCCGGCATAACGGTCTCGGCAGTACTGTCAGGGGAATCCGGTGCCCCGGAGGTATCCGCAGCTTTTCCGGGCAGCAATAACATTAACAGTAATATGACGAACAGCACTCCCAGCGCAGCGAAGATTCCGGTATACAGCAGCTCTTTTCTGCGAAGGACAACGATCTTTGTATTTGCACTCATTCTTAAGTCTCCTTGGAATGATGGGATGATCTTTATAAATAGTATGCGGAGGCCGGTACTCATAGTACAGCAAATAAGGAGAACTTCACATTGACAAGACAAAACAGGCATTGCTATAGTTAAGACAAGTATTTTTCACGGATGCGTCCGCCCCGTGGAAAAGGAGCAGACAGGCGGCGCAGAAACGAGGGTAACGATGAATAATTATACCAAGGAAGACATCATCCGTCTTGTGGAAGAAGAGGATGTGGAATTTATCCGTCTGCAGTTCACGGATCTGTTCGGCAATCTGAAAAATATTGCGGTGACAGCCAGCCAGCTGGACCGCGTATTGAGCAATAAATGTATGTTTGACGGTTCGGCTATTGACGGTTTTGCACGGATTGAAGAATCCGACATGTATCTGTATCCGGATCTGTCGACACTGGAGATTTTCCCCTGGAGACCCCAGCAGGGCAAAGTGGCCCGTATGATCTGCGATGTATATCGTCCCAACGGACAGCCTTTCGAGGGAGATCCCCGTTATGTGTTAAAGCGTGCGGTGCAGCAGGCAGAGGACATGGGATATACTTTTGAGGTAGGCCCCGAGTGTGAATTTTTCTTATTTAATACGGACGAAAATACCATGCCTACCACCAACACCCATGAGCAGGCAGGGTATTTCGACATCGGTCCCCTGGATTTCGGCGAAAATGCCCGTCGTGACATTGTCATGAATCTGGAGGATATGGGATTTGTCATCGAGGCTTCCCATCACGAGATGGCTCCGGCCCAGCATGAGATTGATTTCAGATACGATGAGGCATTAAATACCGCAGACAACATCATGACCTTCAAGATGGCCGTACGCACCATTGCGAGACGTCATGGATTGCACGCTACTTTTATGCCGAAGCCCAAGTTCGGTGTCAACGGTTCCGGCATGCACATCAATATGTCCTTGCAGAAGGATGGAAAAAACATTTTCCAGGATGCTTCCGATCCCAATGGTCTGAGCGAAGAGGCTTACTATTTCATCGGCGGTATCATGAGACATATCAAAGGAATGGCAGCCATTACGAATCCGCTGGTGAATTCCTACAAGCGTCTGGTACCCGGTTTCGAGGCACCGGTCTACATTGCATGGAGCACGACGAACCGCAGCCCCTTAATCCGTATTCCGGCTGCTGCAGACGGAGAGGGCACCCGTATCGAGCTGCGTAGTCCCGATTCTGCTGCTAACCCTTATCTGACACTGGCAGTCTGCCTGAGTGCAGGATTAGAGGGCATCCGGGAGAAAATAGAGCCGCCTCAGAGCATCAATGCCAATATTTTTGCCCTGTCAGAAAAAGAGCGTGAGGAATTGCATATCGATCAGCTGCCCGGCACACTTCTGGAGGCAGTGGAGGAACTGGAGAAGGATACTTTCATTCAGAAAGTGCTTGGAGATCATATTGCCGGAAAATACATCGATGCCAAGCGGAAAGAGTGGCATGAGTACCGTTCTCAGGTATCCGAGTGGGAGATTCAGGAGTATCTGTACAAGTATTAAAATATTCCTTTCTTTTGTAATAATGGAGTGACTATTCTTCGTAAAGTGACTCGAATGGAGTCACCGCTACGTACATGAGCAAAACTAGCTGCATAGAAGCGTGTGGTTTTGCGAATGCGAGGGGTGGAATAGTTACAAGATGAATCAACAAGACAGAAGAAAGGAGGTGGGCCGATGACGAACATTATTGTCGTACTGCCGAAGCTGGAGGAAGCCAAAGGCGTCAAGAATATTCTGGTGCGCAGTGGCTTTCAGGTCACGGGTATCTGTACCACAGGCACTCAGGCTATCAGTCAGGCGGACGGTCTGAACGACGGTATTGTGATCTGCAGCTACAAGCTGGCGGACATGATATACACAGAACTACATGAAGATCTGCCGGAAGGTTTCGAGATGCTGCTGATGGCATCCCAGAATCTGATCAGTGAATGCTATGGCAATGGCATCGTATGTCTTTCCATGCCGTTAAAGGTACAGGACCTGATCAATACCGTGAACCTGATGGTGGAAGGTGTGGAACGCCGCAGAAGAAAACGCCGTATGCAGCCGAAAGTACGGAATGCAGCGGATGAAAAAGCAATCAAGGATGCCAAGGAATTACTGATGGCACGAAATCATATGACGGAAGAAGAAGCCCACCGCTACCTTCAGAAGACCAGTATGGACAGTGGTACCAATCTGGTGGAGACGGCACAGATGGTATTGTCCATGATGACGGAGTAAGCAGGACGGCCCGGAAATGATTACAGGGATCCGGGCGTTACAGACAGGATATGTGAAAGAGAACAACAGGAGGAACAGCAATCCATGAAATTTACAAAAATGCAGGGCTGCGGCAACGATTATGTATATGTCAACGGCTTTACGGAGAAACTTTCACCGGAAGAGAAGCCGGAGATCGTAAGAAGCTTAAGTGACAGACATTTCGGAATCGGCGGCGACGGTGTGATCTTTATCAATCCGGCGGAAGAAGCGGATTTTGAGATGGAAATGTACAATGCGGACGGCAGCCGTTCGGAGATGTGCGGCAACGGCATCCGCTGCGTGGCAAAATATGTCTACGACAAGGGACTGACGGACAAGAAGGACATTACCATCGTCAGCGCCGGAAAAATAAAATATCTGAAACTCACCGTGGAGGGAAAGACCGCCACGGACAGAGGACAGGTGACGCTGGTACAGGTGAACATGGGAAATCCCATCCTTGCTCCGGCAGAGGTGCCGGTAACAGTGGAAGCCACACAGGAGACGGCAGACGGACCGGCGGTAGTGAATGCTCCCATCATGGTAGACGACACGGAATACCACATGACATGTGTATCCATGGGCAATCCCCATGCCATCGTATTTATGGAAGGGGTAAAGGATCTTGACATTGAGAAGATCGGCCCGAAGTTTGAGCATCATACCTGTTTTCCTAACCGGACCAATACCGAATTCGTAGAGATTCTGGATCGGAAAAATGTGTTTATGCGCGTCTGGGAGAGAGGCACCGGGGAGACCCTTGCCTGTGGTACCGGATGTTGCGCCACGGCGGTGGCTTGTGTACTAAATGGTTTGACGGACGAGGAAATAACTGTTAAACTATTAGGCGGTGAACTGCACATCAAATGGGACCGCAAGGAGAATCTGGTCTACATGACCGGTCCTGCGAAGATCGTATTTGAAGGTGAAGTGGACCCGTACTCCATCTGATAGAATAAACGCCTCCATAGTAACACAGATTGACTGCTTGCAGGCAAAGATGTGTTGCTATGAGAGGAGTAAACGAACATAAGTAAGTAGGGCGATCAGCCCGGATTACGAATGTTCGTTGCAATTTTGAGAGCACGTAGTGCGGAAAAATTGCTTATTTACGACAACAAGGTGACAGCAATACTGCACCAGGGATAATAGAGAGGAGAACGTACTATGTTTAAAGTAAACGACAACTATTTAAAACTTCCCGGAAGCTATTTATTTTCCACCATCGGCAAAAAGGTAAGTGCGTATTCCGCAGCACACCCGGACAAGAAGATCATCCGTCTGGGCATCGGTGACGTGACACAGCCTTTGGCACCCGCTATCATTGATGCGCTGCACGGTGCAGTGGATGAGATGGGAAAAGCGGAGACTTTTCATGGTTACGCTCCCGACCTTGGTTATGAATTCCTGCGCAATGCCATTGCAGAGAATGATTATAAGGCAAGAGGCTGTGACATTGCACCGGACGAGATCTTTGTATCGGACGGAGCAAAATGTGACTGTGGCAATATTCAGGAGATCTTCAGTCTGGACAACAAGATTGCAGTATGTGACCCCGTTTACCCCGTATACGTAGATTCTAATGTTATGGCGGGCAGAACCGGCACTTACGATCCGAAGTCCGAGACCTGGAGTGATGTGATCTATATGCCCTGTCTGGCAGAGAACGGTTTTGCACCGGAGCTGCCGAAGGAGACCCCGGATCTGATCTATCTGTGCTTCCCCAATAATCCTACCGGTGCCACCATTACCAAGGCGCAGTTGCAGGAGTGGGTGGACTATGCCAATAAGGTAGGCGCTGTCATTCTCTATGATGCGGCATACGAAGCATATATTTCCGAACCGGATGTGCCTCACAGTATCTATGAATGTGAAGGAGCCAGAACCTGTGCAATCGAGTTCCGTTCCTTCTCCAAGAATGCCGGCTTTACCGGAGTGCGTCTGGGATTTACGGTGATCCCCAAGGATTTAAAGAGCGGGGATGTGAGCCTCCATGCACTGTGGGCAAGAAGACACGGCACCAAATACAATGGAGCACCCTATATCGTACAGCGCGCCGGTGAGGCAGTATACTCTGCAGCGGGCAAGGCACAGCTGAAGGAGCAGGTTGCTTATTACATGAACAACGCACAGTATATCCTGAAGGGCTTGCAGGAAGCGGGCTTCACGGTATCCGGCGGTGTGAACGCTCCCTATATCTGGCTGAAAGCGCCTAACGGCATGACCAGCTGGGAGTTCTTCGATTACCTTCTGGAGAATGTCAACGTGGTGGGTACGCCCGGATCCGGTTTCGGACCCAGCGGAGAGCATTATTTCCGTCTGACGGCTTTCGGAAGCTATGAGAATACCGTGGAGGCAGTGGATCGTCTGAAGAAGATTCAGTTATAGGCAGCCGTTCTTTGCCATAAGAGGAATGGAGCAGATATATGCAGGAAAAGCAGAAAAAAGCAATCCGGTGGATCAGCCCGGTACTGATCGCATTGACAGCACTGATCGTGTGGCGCGTCAACTATGAGATCGAATTTATGATGGATGATGAGTGGTATTCGACGGTATTGTATGCGGATACACCGATCCGGAATCTCAGTGACATTATCCGTGCGCAGATCTGGCATTATTTCAACTGGGGCGGCAGAAGCATGGCGCATGCACTGCTGCAGCTGATCCTGCTGGCCGGAGAACACTGGGCGGATATCCTGAATACAGGAATGACACTGCTGTTGGGATGGCTGGCCTGCATGATAGCAGACAGACGTAAGCTCCCGTACTGGTTTGCAGCGTTGGGGATGATCCTGGGGCTGAATGCCAACTGGAAAATGAGTATGTTCTGGGAAGCCGGAGCAGCGAATTATCTGTATATGGCGGGTTTTCTGCTGGCATTTTTGTTCTGTTACCTGAAATATGAGGAGAAAAATCTGCCGGGGATCGTCATCTGGATCCTTCCACTGGGACTGATCGCAGGCTGGAGCAATGAGAATATGGGGCCTGCGGTATGGCTCCTGAGTCTTCTGGTGATCCTGTTAAGACACAGAGAGCACAAAAAAGCTCCGGTGTGGATGTATCTGGGAAACATCAGCTGCCTGGCGGGAACTATTCTGATGATCGCTGCACCGGGCAATTTTGTCCGCAGCGGGGAGACGGGGGAAGAAGCCTACAGCCTGCTGTGGAGAATGTATCTGCGCTGCTACGCAGAAGCGAAGGGAGTTATGGAGTATCTGTTCCCTGCCCTGCTGCTTACGGTATTTGCACTGATCGTCTGCAAAGGCATTCTGAAAGAAAACCTGGGCAGAAATACAGTGCTGTTATTGCTGGGGGCACTGTTGTCCTGGGGTGCCATGATCCTGTCCCCACACTATCCGGATCGGGCGGCTTTCGGAACGATGGTTTTGTTGATTTGTGCGATTTTATCCATGGCAGGGAAAATCGCAGACAGGCAGAAAGAAAATGTCTGGATGTTCTATGGCTGTGCCGTGCTGATATGGCTGCGGGGGATGTATTTTCTGGTGGAATATCTGGGATTATGCTGGGGCTGGATCAAATAAGTGAATAAATGTCCATTATAAAAGACCTCACAGTCGGCAGATGCGCCGGCAGTGAGGTCTTTTATGAGTGTACACATTATTTTCTGGCATACCGGCTCCGGTACTGGCGCGGTGTCATGCCGGTCTTTTTACGGAAGATCTGCGAGAAATAAGACTGCGAAGAAAAGCCGACGCTGGTGGCTACCTGAGCTACCGACAGATTGGAGGACACCAGAAGCCCCTTGCAGGCTTCCAGCCTCCGGTCTGTCAGGTAATTGATCGGAGACTGTCCGACACATTCGGTAAAGGAGTGTGCCAGATAGAATTTGTTGATATGTGTGATCTCCGCCAGGGAATCCAGTGTAATGTTCTGGGAATAGTTGGAATCGATATAACGCTTCGCCAGAGCACATTCCTTGGACAACTGGAAGGAGGAGTCAGAGATGACGGACAGATTCTGCTTCCGGGAAATATATACCAGAAGCACTTGGAGCAGTCCGTGGCACACCTGTTCAAAGCCGGGAAGTTTGTCGCGGAATTCCTGCATCATCAGCTGGGCAAAGTTGATGAACTGTTTTTTATCAGAGCCGTAGCTATAGAAGCTGTATCCCTTCGGATTGTCCTGCCCTGCACCGGAAAAAGAAAATGCAAGTCCGTCCACACCGAATACGATATATTCCATGGGATCGTTGGGAAGTGTTTTTTCCGTGTGCTCTACATAGGGATTGATGATGACCAGATCATCCGTCTTCACAGGCACCTTTTCGTTCTCTATATAGAAGGCGCCCTCGCCCCGCAGGACATAGAACAGTTCTGAAAAGTGGTGGGTATGCGGAAGGGACTGCCAGTCACCTTCGTATTTGGAGATGGAGATATAACGAAGCTGGAAATGTTCCGGGGAACTGTTTGCCGATCCGATATTGACAAATTCATTACTCATAAATAGATACCTTCTTTATCTTATTTTATTGTGCACTTTTTCAAATTCACAGCATTTTTTATAATGAATATATAAAAAGAACAATATTTTACAAACACATTCGTAAAAAAGACGAAAAAATAAAAAACTGTATGATTGGGATAAGCATATTATACATAATCATTTCAAAAAATCCACTATTTTAGTAACAAAATAGCAATAAACATAACAAAACAAGCAACAAAGAAATTGATATCAGGTCAGGAAGCCGATATACTTTAGTCATCAGCTGCAAGATAGTACAAAAGTGATGGGAGGAAACCATGCGATGACAGGAAGACTGACGCTGCCGACCGATGCAGACATCATTGACGAAACGATACGCTTAAAAAATCTTCTGGGTGCAGACGCTTTAAGAGACTGTGACGGAACCGAAATGCCGGAAGCACTTTTGTCAGAGCCGGTGAAGAAATATGCGACTTATTATACCACGAGAAAGGATAATGCGTGGGCAATGAAGCATCCGGAGGAGATCCAGCAGGAATACCTGATCAGCAACCGCATCACCGCCAGAGGGGAAACACTCCGCATCCGTCTGATGGAAGGCTTCCATACGGAGCAGCTTAAGGTCAACACGCTGGACGATCCGAAGCGTTGGTGGGAAGTGGTCGACAGAACGACCGGTGAAGTGGTGCCGACGGATGCATGGGAATTTGATGAGGCATCCGGTGAAGTGGAGATCCGTACGATCCCCTATCATGAGTATACGGTAAGCTTTCTGGCATTTTTGATCTGGGATCCGGTACACATGTACAATTTCATCACGAATGACTGGAAGGATACACCGCATCAGCTCACTTACGATGTGAGACAGCCCAAGACCAAACAGTATGTGAAAGACAAGCTGAGAAAATGGTGTGAAGACAATCCTCATATCGATGTGGTCCGCTTCACTACCTTTTTCCATCAGTTTACACTGACCTTCGATGACAAGAAGCGGGAAAAATTTGTAGAGTGGTTTGGATACAGCGCAAGTGTGAGCCCCTATATCCTGGAACAGTTTGAAAAATGGGCAGGTTACAAATTCCGCCCGGAGTACATTGTGGATCAGGGATATCACAACAGCATGTTCCGCGTTCCCAGCAAACAGTTCCTGGATTTCATAGAGTTCCAGCAGATCGAGGTATGTGCGCTGGCGAAGGAGCTGGTAGATATTGTACATTCTTATGGCAAGGAAGCTATGATGTTCCTCGGAGATCATTGGATCGGAACAGAGCCCTACGGTAAATATTTCGCGGGCATCGGACTGGATGCAGTGGTAGGTTCTGTCGGAAGCGGTGTGACGCTTCGTATGATCTCTGATATCAAGGGAGTGGATTATACCGAAGGACGGCTGCTGCCTTACTTTTTCCCGGATGTGTTCTGCGAAGGCGGTGACCCGATCGGAGAGGCAAGGGATAACTGGCGTAAAGCAAGGCGTGCATTACTCAGGTCCCCTCTGGACAGGATCGGATATGGCGGTTATCTGAAGCTGGCAAGTAATTGGCCCGGTTTCATTGATGAAATACAAAATGTAGTAACACAGTTTCGGGAGATCCATGAAAATATGCAGGGGACAGCTTCCTATGTGGCACCTTTCAAGGTGGCGATCCTGAACTGCTGGGGCAGTCAGAGAAGGTGGATGTCCAATCAGGTACATCATGCGATCTGGCACAGGGAAACCTATTCCGCAGAGGGAGTACTGGAATGCTTAAGCGGAATGCCTTTTGAGGTCGAGTTCATTTCCTTTGATGATGTCAGGAATGGCATCCCTGAGGAGATCAAGGTCATCATTAATGTCGGGGATGCGTACACCGCATTCAGCGGCGCGGAGAACTGGATCGACGAAAAGGTCCTGACCAATATCAGACGCTTTGTGGATCAGGGAGGCGGCTTCATCGGTGTGGGTGAGCCTACCGCTTATCAGCATCAGGGAAGATATTTCCAATTGTCCGATGTGCTCGGTGTAGACCGCGAGATGTGCTTCTCTCTCAGCACGGACAAGTACAATGAGAAAAATGCAGATCACTTTATCTTAGAGGATATTGACGGAGCCCTGGATTTCGGAGAGGGAACCAGTCGCGTCTATGCACAGGGCGGACATTATCAGATCCTTGCGATGGATGGGGAATACAGCCAGCTGGTGGTCAATGAATATGGCAGAGGACACAGTGTGTATTTTGCAGGTCTTCCGTATTCTCCTCAGAACTGCAGACTTCTGCTTCGGGCAATCTATTATGCAGCCGGCATGGAGCAGGAGATGAAGCGTTACTATGTAACGAATGTGGATACCGAAGTAACGGTATTCCAGAAGACCGGCAAGATCGCAGTGATCAACAACTCAGCACAGGCACAGCACACAGAGCTGTATATCAAAGGAAAATGTGCGTATGTGCTGGATCTGAAACCCGGCGAAATGCGTTGGGTGGACGATATCGAAGACAGGTAACTTATGGAAGGCAAAAAGCGTTTCATATTTTATAAGGAAGTACTTTACAAGTATAAGGAGGTTATTTAAGATGAAAAAGAAAGTATTAAGCGTGCTCTTAGTAGCGGCAATGGCTATGTCCATGCTGGCCGGATGTGGCAGCAAGCCTGCCGAAAATGATGCGCAGAGCGCAGCATCCAGCGAGGCATCCAAGGAAACAGAGGCAGCAGCAGAAACAACTGCTTCCGCAGAAGACGAGACACTGACCGTATGGTGCTGGGATCCTAACTTCAATGTCTATGCAATGAAGCAGGCAGAGAAGGCATATCAGGTGGATCATCCTAACTTCAAGTTAGACATTCAGGAGAAGGTATATAGCGATATCGAGACTGCTCTGATCACAGCGGCTGAAGCCGGTGATTACAGCACATTACCGGATATCTTCCTGATGCAGGATTATTCCTTCCACAAAAATGCAACCAATTATCCCGGAATCTTCACAGCACTGGATGACTGCGGAATTGATTTCTCCCAGTTCTCTATGGGTAAGCTGGCTGACTCCACTGTAGATGGAACACATTATGGTATTCCTTTTGATAATGGTGCTACCATCATGGCGATCCGTTCCGATATGGTAGAAGCAGCAGGCCTTAAGGTAGAAGATTTCAAGGATACCACATGGTCTGAGTTCATGGAGCTGTCCAAGAAGGTAATGGCTGCGAATGATGTTCCCATGCTGACCTGCTCCGGCGGTTCTGAGATTGTGATCGAGATGTTACAGTCTGCAGGCGCTTCTCCCATGGTGGATGGAAAGGTGACACTGGTTGACAACGCAGCACTGAAGAAAGCAATCGAGACCTATAAGCAGCTGATCGATGAAGGAATCATGGCAGATTATACCGACTGGGATCAGTATATCGCTTCCATGAACAAGGGTACTGCTGCAGGCGTTATCCAGGGCTGCTGGATCATGTCCTCCATTCAGGCAGCAGAGGATCAGGCAGGTAAATGGGCAATCGTGAATATGCCTAAGTTAGATGATGTAGAAGGCGCAACCAACTACGCTAACTGCGGTGGTGCAAGCTGGGCAGTATCTTCTAACTGCAAAAATACCGATCTGGCATTTGATTTCCTGAACGCTACCTTTGGTGCGGATGTAGATTTATACGATGATCTGCTGGTAAATGCAGGAGCGATCGCAAGTTACCTGCCCGCAGCACAGTCTGAGACCTATAATGAGGGCAATGAGTTCTACGGCGGTCAGGCAGTGTACAAGGATATCGTAGAGTTCGCCGGACATGTTCCCGGAATTGACTACGGTGCATACTACTCTGACATCAGAAGCGCACTGACAGATGCAATCACCAACGTTGTCCAGAAGAACGCTGATATCGATACAGAGATCAAAAACGCTCAGGATACCGTAGAGTTTAATATCGCTGAATAATCACCAGAGTATGGAAACTGGATAGTACCGGGGGTGCAGCAGTGCGTTCCCGGTACTGTTGTAGGAGAGAAACATGGAAAAGAAGAAAGCAAAATTAAGTTTGGAAAAAAGGCATAATCTGACCGGATGGGCATTCCTGCTCCCGGCATCGATTTTAATATTTGTATTTTGTTTCTATCCGATGTCACAGGCCATCCTTCTTTCTTTCCGGAAGACAGGAGGAGTCTTTAATGGTGTAGCGAATTATGCCAGAATCTTCAAGGATAAAACATTCCAGCAATGCTTGTTCAATACCTTCTTTTATTTTGTGATTCAGGTACCGATCATGCTTGTGCTCGCACTGATGCTGGCGCAGCTGCTGAATAATCCTAAGATAAAAGGGAAAGGTATTTTCCGCACTTTGATCTTTCTTCCGTGTGCAACGTCACTGGTATCTTATTCCATGATATTTAAGTCATTGTTTGCTCCGGATGGAGTGGTCAACAGAGTGCTGATGGCCATCGGACTGTCTTCTGTGGACTGGTTCCAGAGTACATGGCCGGCGCGTTGGGTCATCGTGATCGCACTGATCTGGAGATGGACCGGATATAATATGGTATTCTATCTGGCAGGATTACAGAATATCGATTATTCTGTATATGAGGCAAGCTACATCGACGGCGCGACACCGTTCCAGCAGTTTATGAAGATCACGATACCGTTGTTAAAGCCGACCATTCTGATGACGGCGATCATGTCTACTTCGGGAACACTGCAGCTGTTCGATGAGTCTATGAACCTGACAGCAGGCGGTCCCGGAAAATCTACAATGACATTGGCGCATTACATCTACAATATCTCCTTTGTGGAGACACCGAAATTTAATTATGCGGCAGCGTTGTCTGTATGCATACTTGTGATGGTAGCGGTTCTGTCTGCAATTCAGATGAAGGTGGGTGACAAACGTGACTAAATTCAAACAAATGATTTCCTACACGATCTTAGTGATAGCAAGTTTTCTGTCAGCATTTCCGCTGTATTATATGCTGTGCGGCGCGACTAACCAGAGTATTGATGTGGTAAGAGGACGCTTGATCCCGGGTACCTATATGATCGAGAATTTCAAGACCCTGGTCGACATGCAGAATCTCGGACTTGCAATGTTTAATTCCTTCCGCAATGCGATCGTGATCACGGTTGTGACACTGCTGATCTGTTCCATTGCCGGTTATGGATTTGAGATCTATCATGATAAGGGCAAGGATATTCTGATGAGTATTCTGCTGCTGGCAATGATGCTTCCGTTCGTAGCGATCATGATCCCCCTGTTCAAGATGTTTACCTCCTGGAAGCTGGTAAATACCTGGATCGCACTGGCACTGCCATCCATCTCGACTCCGTTTATGATCATGCTTTTCAGACAGGCGGCACGTTCTTTCCCTCATGATATTATCGAGGCTGCCAGACTGGAAGGTCTGAGCGAAATACAGATTTTCTTCCGGATGTTCATCCCGGTGATGAAATCTACCTATGGAGCGGCGATGACGGTTACATTTATGAATGCGTGGAATAATTATCTGTGGCCGACGATCATTTTACAGGACAGCAAGGCGATCACCATGCCGATGTTAGTAGCCAATCTGAAGAGTGGATACAGTGTGGATTATGGTATGCTGATGCTGGGAGTATTGATCTGTACACTTCCTACAGCGATCATCTTCCTGTGTTTACAGAAGAGCTTTGCAAATGGAATTACGGGAGCAGTGAAATAATGCAACAGAAAATGCCAAAACAGGAAACTATGACACAGGCGCATATCAGGAAGGCTCAGGGAGCCTTCCTTTTGGCGCATAGAATGGGCCTGATCGAGGATCCCACCATGGAGGGTCTGGAGACCCGACGACAGAAGCACAATGAAGAGCTGCGGAGAATGGAACAGGAAGGACAGCGGTTCTACGGACCGCATTATTTTTCCGCACCGGCGTATCTGCAATATGAGCTGACCCGCCTGAAGCTGGATTTTGTGCAGCCGTGTGAGAAGGTCCGGGAAGGTGGCTTCTGCCCGGATTTCACGGAGCAGGAGAAACGGGATTTTTACGAACAGAACAGAGATCTGTTCGGACGCTATCATGGGGATTATTTTACCTATGAGGAGGTGTCACAGATCATTGAGAAACGGTTACGGGAGGATGCATATGACAAGCTTATCTGCGACATATTATGTGAGTCAGAGAACAGGCAGTGATGAAAATGACGGACGCACATGCAGTACGGCGTTTGCCAGTCTGTCTGCTGTCAATCGAAGACACCTGCAGCCGGGCGACCGTGTCCTGCTGGAGCGGGGCAGTGTATTTTACGGACAATATCTGCATGTGACAGACAGCGGTACGAAAGAGGCACCGATCGTGATCGGAGCGTACGGCACAGCAGATGCACCGCCGCGGATCGATGCCTGCGGACAGGGGATCTGGTATCAGGATTATGGGACCCCGCTGGATGCACCTACGCATGTGTATCACGGCTATGTATCTTCCGCAGTGCTTTTGTACGATGCGGAGCATATTGTGGTCGAGGATCTGGAGATCACGAATGAAGGCAGCATGATCCCGGGAGAGCGTTATAGTCTGGGTGAGAAAATGAACCGTACCGGTGTGGCTGTGGTGGCTAAGGACAAAGGGGTGCGGGGCGGCATCACACTTAGGAATCTGTGGATCCATGATGTCCATGGGAATGTCTACGATAAACACATGAACAACGGTGGGATCTATATGACAGCGCTCCGTCCGGAATGTGAGGAGCTGACGGGTGTGGCACGGTATCGGGATATCGTTATTGAAGGATGCTTCGTGCACCGGGTCAGCCGCTGGGGAATTGCAGCAGGCTATACCTATGCCCATGATAAGTTCCGGGGGGCAGAGCTTACGGAAGCCGTTTTTCTGAACTATGGACATGAAAATATGCAGATACGGAATAATTATGTAAAAGAGGCCGGTGGGGATGGGATCACGCCGATGTATGCCCTGCGTCCTTTGGTGGAGCATAATATGGCAGACTCTGTGGCCTGCGAGATCAATGACCGGATCTATTGCGAGCCGGGCGACCGGATGGGAAAAGTGGCAGCCGGGATCTGGCCCTGGAAATGCAAGGATGCCCTGTTTCGTTATAATGAAGTCACGGACACCAGACTCAATCAGGACGGCATGGCATATGATGCGGATTCCGGGGACGGAACGGTGTATGAATCCAATTACAGCAGGCAGAATGAGGGAGGCTGTGTGATGTTCTGTCTGCAGGAGGCGATCCATAATACCTTCCGCGATAATATCAGCTATGATGATCTCGGTGGTACGATCAGCCCGTCAGAGAATCCGGATGCCCTGCTTCAGGATAATGTATACTATGTGCGCAGGGGGGTTCCCTTTGTACGTAAAAATATGGACGGAGGCAGCTTTACACAGGTGAATGACCGGGTTGTTGAGTTGTAAAATATGGTGCTGAGCCCAGGATGAAAACCTGTGGCTTGGCATTTTTTAATGCCTGATATTCTGGCGGCTCTGAAGCCGGCAGCCTGTTTTTATCGTTTTTATTGCCTGGGGATAAAGGATTGACTGAGATAAAAAAATACGGTAGAATCTGTATCAAAAATGATATACGAAAATGAGGAAAGGAGCCGGTGCATGGGCGAAAGTATATTACAACTTCGGCAGATCCGGAAATCATTTGACAATACAGAAGTATTAAAGGGCATTGACTTAGAAGCCGGACAGGGAGAATTTATTACGCTGTTAGGCGCCTCTGGCTGTGGCAAGACCACGACCTTACGCATTATTGCAGGGTTGGAGCTGCCGGATGCCGGGCAGGTGATCCTGGAAGGACAGGACATTACGAACCGTGAGCCGAACAAACGGGATGTCAATACGGTGTTCCAGAATTATGCCCTGTTTCCGCATATGAATGTGTCGGACAACGTAGGATATGGATTGAAGATCCGCAAAGTTCCGAAGGCAGAGATCGAGAGAAAAGTAGAACAGGCACTTCGTCTGGTCCAGCTGGAAGAGTACGGAAAACGGATGCCGGATCAGCTTTCCGGCGGACAGAAGCAGCGCATTGCCATTGCCAGAGCGGTGATCAATGAGCCGAAGGTGCTGTTGTTGGATGAACCGCTGGGAGCACTGGATCTGAAGCTGCGCAGGCAGATGCAGCTGGAACTGAAACGTCTGCAGAAGCGTCTGGGGATCACTTTTATCTATATCACCCATGATCAGGAAGAGGCTATCAACATGTCCGACCGCATCGGCGTCATGCATGAAGGCGTGCTGGAACAGTTGGGGACACCCAATGAGGTGTATTATCAGCCGAAGACCAGCTATGTGGCGGATTTCGTGGGAAATGCCAATATCCTCCGTCTGGGAGGAGAGACGTTTGCCATCCGTTCGGAAAACATTCTGATGAACGGAGAGACTGTCTGCACCCGGGAAGCTGTGGTGGTGGAAAAAAGCTTTGCCGGAGGGCAGTTACGCATTTTGTTCCGTCTGCCGGACGGACAGACTCTGACCGCCAGCCGCTATGGAATCGACAATGATCTGCAGCCGGGACAGCAGGTACGGATCGGCTGGGAGGAGCCCCACGCAGTAAAGGTAATAGATAATGACAAAGACGAAAATCACAAGTAACAGCCGCAGGAGAAGCGGGAATGTCGGACTGATGATCCCTATGTATGTGTTCACGATTCTGTTCGTGGCTCTGCCGATCCTGTATCTGTTTCTGTTAAGCTTTTTACAGAGAGCACAGGTCTGGGGTGTGGACTTTACGTTCACGCTGGACAATTACAAAAGAATATTGGAACCGCTGTATCTGGATACTTTCTGGCAGTCTCTGAAGCTGGCATTTACCGCCACCTTTTTCGTGGCGCTGATCGGATATCCGTACGGCTATTTCATGGCAAAAATGAACGCTGTCTGGAAGCGCAGGATGCTGTTGCTCATTATGATCCCTTTCTGGACCAGTGCGCTGATCCGCCTGTACGGCTGGATTATTGTCTTTCGCAGCAATGGTGTACTGGATAAGATCCTGATGGGGCTGCACCTGACGAAGCAACCGTTAAAGCTGCTTTACACTTATCCGGCAGTGGTAGTGGGAATGGTTTATTCGCTACTGCCTTTTATGATCCTGGCGGTGTATTCCAGTGCGGAGAAGCTGGATGCCTCTCTGGTGGAAGCCTCCAGAGATCTGGGAGCCTCGGCGTGGAAAGCTTTCTGGACCGTCAGCTTCCGGCTGACGCTGCCGGGACTTTTGTCCGGCGTGGTGCTGTCCTTTATTCCGTCCATGGGACTGTTTTTCATAGCGGATATCCTGGGCGGCAATAAGATCGTGCTGGTGGGCAGTGTGATTCAGGAACAGATCACCAAGGGGCGGAACCAGCCTTTTGCGGCGGCGCTGTCTGCGGTGTTGATGATACTGACCTCCGTGATGATCCGCCTGTACCGCAAGATCACCGGAACCTCACAGCTGGAAGGGATGATGTAGCGTATGAAAAAGAAAAAATGGCCCTTTGTATATGTGGCGGTGATCACAGTGCTGACCTATATTCCAATCCTGCTGACGGTGGTGTATTCCTTCAATGCTTCCAAACTGACCTCTGTGTGGGAGGGCTTTTCCCTGAAATGGTATCGGGAGCTGTTCCGGGACAGAGATCTGGGGGAAGCACTGATTAACAGCCTGATCCTTGCGGTACTTAGCTGTGCCTTTGCGGTGTTGATCGGCACTTCGGGAGCACTGGGGATGAGCCGCAGAAAACGGAAACTGGACGATGCCGTGGCCTATGTGTCCACACTCCCCATCATGATCCCGGAGATCATTCTGGGCATGGTATTTTTGTCCGTATTTTCCCTGATGGGACTGCCCTTTGGTATGGTCACGCTGGTGATCGCCCATACCACGTTCTGTGTGCCCTATGTGTTCACTATGGTACGGGCGAGACTGGTGGGAATGGACCGGTCTCTGGAAGAGGCGGCGCTGGATCTGGGAGCTACGAAGTGGCAGGTATTTAGGGATGTGATCCTGCCACAGATTCTTCCGGCGATCCTGTCGGGAGTGCTGCTTGCATTTGCCATGTCCTTCGACGATGTGGTGATCAGTATTTTTGTCACTGGACCGAAGGTCAATACCCTGCCGGTGAAGATCTACACGAAATTAAAGACCGGTGTGACACCGGAGATCAATGCACTTGCCACGGTCATGCTGTTTGTGATATTGTTGTGTCTGGCGGGGGCGTATGTGCTGGGACGTAAGTCGCAGACAGCTGTAGAGAAAGCTGCCGGGGGAAAATGAGGAAAGAACGATTCCGCAAATGCAATTGCGGATAAGTAACAACATAAAAATGTATAGCAGATGATGCAGGAGAACTGTATCGAAGGAGGAGATTATGAAGAAAAAGCTGGCAATGCTGTTGGCAGCGACCATGCTGGCCACGTTGTTTACCGGCTGTGGAGCAGGCGGTAAAGAAGATAAGGGAGAACTGAATCTCTATACCTGGGACGGCATGTTCCCCCAGGAGATTTTAGATGGTTTTGAAAAAGAGACCGGTATCCGTATCAATTATTCTAATTTTGACTATGATGAGGATATGCTGGCGAAGCTGGAAGAAACCAAGGGCGGTGATTACGATCTGGTCATTGCGGATGACTATATCATTGAGCTGGCCATTCAGGAGGGCCTGGCTCAGAAGCTGGATACTTCCAGGATCAGTACTTATGATAACCTGAATCCAGTATTTATGTCTCAGTTCTATGACCCGAAGAACGAATATACCGTGCCCTACGGAGCGGGCATTCCTCTGATCGTATACGATCCGGGACTGACGGATGTGAAGATCACAGGCTATGAGGATCTGTGGAATCCGGCACTGGAAAATAACGTGGCACTGACGGCAAACTATCGTGTTATCGACGGCATCACCTTAAAGACCATGGGAGAATCCTTCAACACCGAGGATCTGGATGTGATCCGGGCAGCAGGAGAGAAGCTTCTGAGTCTGGCTCCCAATATCCGTGTGATCAATGACAATAATACGCAGGATTATCTGATCAGCGGTGAGGTGGCAGCAGCGTTCCTGTATACTTCCCAGGTATCTGCGGCACTGCAGGCGAGACCGGATCTGGAAGTGGTATATCCCAAGGAGGGACTGGGCTTCGGCATTATGGCCGGATTTATACCTTCCCAGGCACCCAATGCAGATGCGGCTTATGCATTTTTGGACTATATCAACGATCCTGAGAATGCGGCGAAATGCTATGAGTATATCGGCTACTACTGCACCAACAAAGCTGCGGAAGAGTATATTTCCGACGACATGAAGAAAATGATCGTATTGCCGGAAGATGCAGCGGAGGGCGAGATCGTGCAGAATATCTCCCAGGAGGCAGAGGATCTGCATGCGGAGATCTGGAATCAGTTCAAGAGTGCATGCAACTAAAGTTGCAGCAACTAATCTTCCGTTCAGCCCGCGCCATTCGCAAAGTCGCGTTGACACGCTTTCCGTCACTTCTTGACTACCTTTGCTCATAAACCGGCGCTCATCTCATGAACATATTCGTTCGAAAAATCATGCAAGCATGATTTTTGCGCTCGGATATGTCCATGGCTGAACTGTTACAATAAAAAACGCTTGACAGATTTGATTTGTGCGAATATTATAAACCTAAGTTGAAAAACTATTTTGTAAATGCTATGAAAGAGACTCTTGCCAAGGGAAACGACAGGAATACAGCGTCACCGACTGAGAGCGCTGTTTGCGGAAGCTGGCGAAGGGAACACTCCGGAGCAGGTGATCTGAACTGCAGAATATCACATGCAGCTAGGATGACACGTTGCACGCGTTAAGTGACAAGAGTGGATAGGCAAAGGCGCCTGTCAATTCGGGTGGTACCACGGATTAGATGATTCGTCCCGGGATATGTTTTAACATGTCCCGGGGCTTTTTGTATTCAAAAATAAGCTGTACAGGGAGCGCACATTCGGGACACTATATAACAGGAGGTGCGATATGTACAGAGATTTAACAATGAAAGAGATCAGTGAACAGCAGATCGGACAGACTTTGCAGGTGGCAGGCTGGGTGGAGAACATCCGTGACCACGGCGGCGTATCCTTTATCGATCTGCGGGATATGTACGGTGTGTTACAGGTGGTCATCCGTAAGCCGGAGCTTTTAAAGGGCATCACCAAGGAAATGTGCCTGTCCATTACCGGTCTTATGGAACACAGAGACGAAGAGACCTACAACCCGAAGATTCCTTCCGGCACCATCGAACTGGAAGCACACAGGATCGATGTGTTGGGAAGAGTATATAAACAGCTTCCTTTCGAGATCCAGACGTCTAAAGAGATCCGGGAAGATGTGAGATTAAAATATCGTTATCTTGACCTTAGAAATGCAAAAGTAAAGGACAACATTGTATTTCGTTCCAAGGTGATCAGTTATCTGCGCCAGAAGATGACGGACATGGGATTTTTGGAGATCCAGACCCCGATCCTGTGTGCTTCTTCTCCCGAGGGTGCCAGAGACTATATTGTTCCCAGCAGAAAATTTAAAGGAAAATTCTATGCGCTGCCCCAGGCACCGCAGCAATATAAGCAGCTGCTCATGGCTTCCGGTTTTGATAAATATTTCCAGATTGCCCCCTGCTTCCGCGACGAGGATGCCAGAGCAGACAGATCTCCCGGAGAGTTCTATCAGCTGGATTTCGAGATGAGCTTCGTGACTCAGGAGGATGTCTTCAAGGTAGGCGAGGAAGTATTGCATGATACCTTTGTAAAGTTTGCTCCCGAAGGCAGCAGGATCACCGAGACACCGTTCCCCATCATCAGTTACAAACAGGCAATGCTGGAGTTCGGCTGTGACAAGCCGGATCTGCGCAATCCTTTGAGAATTATGGATGTGACGGAGTTCTTCCAGAGATGTACGTTTAAGCCGTTTATCGGCAGAACCGTCCGTGCCATCAAGGTACATGCGGAGATGTCCAAAGGCTTCCATGAGAAGCTGCTAAGCTTTGCAACTTCTCTTGGTATGGGTGGACTTGGTTATCTCGAAGTGGCAGAGGATATGAGCTACAAGGGACCCATCGATAAATTTATTCCCGAAGAGATGAAGGGAGAACTGGCAGAAATGGCAGGACTTTCTGCCGGAGATACCATCTTCTTTATTGCGGACAAAGAGGATAAGGCGAACTACTATGCCGGTCATATCCGTACTGAGCTGGGCGAGAAGCTGGATCTGATCGAGAAGAATGCTTACCGTTTCTGCTATGTGAACGATTTCCCGATGTTTGAGCTGGATCCCGAGACGAAGCAGATCGGATTCACCCACAATCCGTTCTCTATGCCCCAGGGCGGTCTGGAAGCACTGAACACCATGGATCCGCTGGAGATCCTGGCTTATCAGTACGACATCGTATGCAACGGTGTGGAACTCTCCTCCGGCGCAGTACGTAACCATGACATCGAGATCATGAAAAAAGCTTTCGCCATCGCAGGTTATGACGAAGAGACATTAAAGACCAAGTTCGGAGCACTGTATCAGGCATTCCAGTTCGGAGCTCCCCCTCATGCGGGAATGGCTCCCGGCGTGGATCGTATGATCATGCTGCTTCGGAACGAGGATAACATCCGTGAGGTGATCGCTTTCCCTATGAACGGCAATGCACAGGATCTGATGTGCGGGGCTCCCGGCGAAGTGACGGAACAGCAGCTGCGTGAGGTACACATTAAAGTGAGAGATTAGTGCGGAAAGAACTTCTGATTACTCAGAGCAGAGGCTCTTTCGTGAAGAAACTCTGATAGTACGTGTCAATTTGTGACTGCACAGGGTGCTATGAGTTTCGTAGGAAAGCACCTGAAAACATGCAGAATGGAAAGGAAAAAGGATCAGTATGGCGAACGTGATCAGTGACGAGACCATAGAATATGTAGGCATTCTGGCAAAACTTGAGCTTTCTGATGAAGAGAAGGAAGCGGCGAAAAAGGATATGGGCAGAATGCTGGACTATATCGACAAACTAAGCGAACTGGATACAACGGGAGTGGAACCTATGTCTCATGTATTCCCGGTTCAGAATGTCTTCCGTGAGGATGTGGTGACCAATGGGGATGAGAGTGAACAGACCCTGGCCAATGCACCCGGCGAGAAGGACAACATGTTTGTGGTACCAAAGACTTTTGATTAGAAGTCGGGTAGAATACCGCTTTATAATCTGGTTACAGCATTTAGGCGGTAATGGTTTTCCATCAGACATTAAAAAAGGAGAATGGATATGGATATTTTATCCCTGACAGCAGTAGAGCTGGCTAAGGCGATCCGGGAAGGTAAGACTACGTCGGTGGAAGCCACGCAGGCCGTTCTGGATAAGATCGCAGCCAGCGAAGATACCTACCACTGCTATGTGACCGTAGAACGGGAAAAGGCATTGCAGCAGGCGGCGGAAGTACAGAAAAAGATTGAAGCAGGCGAACTGACCGGGCCTCTGGCCGGGGTTCCCTTTGCTATCAAAGACAATATGTGCACCGAGGGAACCCTGACCACCTGCTCTTCTAAAATCTTAGAGAATTTTGTGCCGACCTTCAGTGCGGAAGCAGTGCTGAATCTGGAAAAGGCAGGCGCAGTGATTCTGGGCAAGACCAATATGGATGAGTTTGCCATGGGCAGCACCACGGAGACTTCTTATTACGGAGTGACAAAGAATCCCAGAAACCCGGAGCATGTGCCCGGCGGTTCCTCCGGCGGCTCTGCAGCGGCAGTGGCAGCGGAAGAATGCTTTGCAGCATTGGGTTCCGATACCGGCGGTTCCATCCGACAGCCCGCATCCTATTGCGGGGTGGTCGGCATGAAACCCACCTACGGAACGGTATCCCGTTACGGACTGATCGCTTATGGTTCCTCTCTTGACCAGATCGGACCGCTGACCAAGGATGTGACAGACTGTGCCACTGTGTTGGAAGCCATCACCTCCCATGACCCTAAGGACTCCACTTCCATGAAACGGGAGAACACAGATTTCACCTCCGCACTGGTAGCGGATGTGAAAGGAATGAAGATCGGTATTCCCAGAGACTATTTCGGAGAAGGACTGGATCCCGAGGTCAGGGATGCGGTACTGGCAGCAGCGGAAGTATTGAAAGCACAGGGCGCAGAGGTGGAGGAGTTCGACTTAAGTCTGGTGGACTATGCGATTCCCACTTATTATACGATCGCAGCAGCAGAAGCCAGCTCCAATCTGGAGCGTTTCGACGGTGTGAAATACGGTTACCGTGCACAGGATGCGGAAGATCTGCATACCATGTACAAGAGAAGCCGTTCCCAGGGCTTTGGACCCGAGGTGAAGCGTCGTATCATGCTGGGCTCCTTTGTATTAAGCTCCGGTTATTATGATGCTTATTACCTGAAGGCACTCCGCGTGAAAGCATTGATCAAGAAGGCTTTTGACGAAGCTTTTGCAAAATACGATGTGATCTTAGGACCGGTGGCACCCACTACCGCACCGAAGCTGGGCAGCAGTCTGGCGGATCCCATCAAGATGTATTTGGGAGACATCTACACCATCTCCATCAACCTGGCGGGACTGCCCGGTATCAGCGTTCCCTGCGGCACGGATTCCAAGGGACTGCCTATCGGCATGCAGCTGATCGGTGACTGCTTCAAAGAGAAGACACTGATCCGTGCAGCCTATACCTATGAGCAGAGGAGGTAAGCAACATGGCAAAACAATATGAAACAGTAATTGGTCTGGAAGTGCATGTAGAGCTTGCCACGAAGACGAAAATATTCTGCGGCTGTTCCACGGCGTTCGGCGGCAGACCCAACACCCACACCTGCCCGGTATGTACCGGTATGCCGGGATCTCTTCCCGTGCTGAATAAGCAGGTGGTAGAATATGCGGTGGCAGTAGGCCTTGCGACGAATTGTACCATTACACAGTATTGCAAATTTGACAGAAAAAATTATTTCTATCCCGATAACCCTCAAAACTATCAGATCTCTCAGTTGTATCTGCCCATCTGCAGGAATGGCTCGGTTGAAATCGAGGTAGCGGGAGAGGACGGCAACGCTTACACGAAGCCGGTGCGTATCCACGAGATCCACATGGAGGAGGATGCCGGTAAACTGGTGCATGACGACTGGGAAGATTGCACACTGGTGGACTACAACCGCTCCGGTGTGCCTCTGATCGAGATCGTATCCGAGCCGGATATGCGCAGCGCGGAGGAGGTCATTGCCTATTTGGAAAAATTACGTCTGCTGATCCAGTATCTGGGAGCGTCCGACTGTAAGCTTCAGGAAGGCTCCATGCGTGCCGATGTCAATCTGTCCGTGAGAGAAGTGGGAGCGGAAAAGTTCGGAACCCGTACCGAGATGAAGAACCTGAATTCCTTCAAGGCCATCGCCAGAGCCATTCAGGGGGAGCGGGAACGACAGATCGATCTGCTGGAGGCCGGCAAAGAGGTCATTCAGGAGACCAGACGCTGGGATGATAATAAGGAATATTCCTACGCCATGCGTTCCAAGGAGGATGCACAGGACTATCGTTATTTTCCGGATCCCGACCTGGTACCGGTCTATATCAGCGATGAGTGGCTGGATAGCATCCGCAGCAGACAGCCGGAATTCCGCACCGAGAAGATGAAGCGTTACAAGGAAGAATACGATATTCCGGAATATGATATCGATATCATCACCGGCTCCAAGCATCTGGCAGATATCTTTGAAGCTTCCGTGGCACTGGGAAGCCAGCCCAAGAAGGTGTCCAACTGGCTGATGGTGGAGACTATGCGCCTGTTAAAAGAAAAAGAGATGGAGCCGGAGGACATCCGGTTCTCACCGGAGCATCTGAGCAGGCTGATCGCACTGGTAGACGGCAAAGTCATCAACTCTTCTGTAGCAAAAGAGGTATTCCAGGTGATGTTTGAGGAAGATGTAGATCCCGAACAGTATGTGGAGGAGAAGGGACTGAAGACCGTCAATGACGAAGGCGCATTGCGTAAAGTCGTGGAGGAAGTCATTGCCGCTAATTCCCAGTCTGTCGAGGATTACCACAACGGCAAGGAGAAAGCCATCGGCTTCCTGGTAGGCCAGACCATGAAGGCCATGAAAGGCAAGGCAGACCCCGCCAGCGTCAACCAGATGCTGAAGGAACTGCTGTAACTGGAAAGTTACGCGAGCAATGAGCCGCGCATAGGCATAGTGAAGACAGCGATGGGCGCTTGCGCACAATTCGCTGTCTTTACTTATGCCGAGATGCGGCGAACGCCGCGATATGAAATAAGATTGGCAGCGTTCTTTGCTGACAATCTTATGAATAGCGTGGCTCATTGCGGATGGTAGTTTCAAATCCACGAACGTCCACAGCAAACGGAACATCCTTCCACGGTGGGCATCGCGGCATTTATTATAGCCTACGTTACGAAATGCCCTGTAATCTACGTTTTTTCTCTGTTGAGCCCCGGAAGTTTGTGACAAGCGGGGCGTAATCCATGTTTTTTCTCTGCTGAGCCCCGGAAGTTTGTGACAAGCGGGGCGTAATCCATGTTTTTTCTCTGTTGAGCCCCGGAAGTTTGCGACAAGCGGGGCGTAATCCATGTTTTTTCTCTGTTGAGCCCCGGAAGTTTCCGACAAGCGGGGCGTAATCTACATTTTTCTTCTACTATGTCCCGAAGATAAAACCCTCCGCAATGAGCCACGCTATTCATAAGATTGTCAGCATAAAACGCTGCCAATCTTATTTCATATCGCGGCGTTCGCCGCATCTCGGCATAAGTAAAGACAGCGAATTGTGCGCAAGCGCCCATCGCTGTCTTCACTATGCCTATGCGCGGCTATGCTTTCGTAACTTTCTATTTATTCAACAGATACTCCGCCAGATCCACCGCGGTCTGCACATGTTCCGCATTGGCATAGATGCCCATGACGATGCCGTCACCACGGAAGTAATAAGTATCAGTCAGATCCTTGCAGTCTGTGAGGCAGATGCCTACCGGTACGGGATCCTGCATGTCCTCCGGGTGGAGGGAATCGGGATAGTCTGGGGTATAATCGGTATTCATATCATCGTTGGCTGCTTCGATGGCCAGTACCACTTCTCTGTCTACATAATAGAAATAAGGTTCCAGTGCCTGTATCTGCTCATCAGTGAGAATATCCCGCAGATCGTGAAACATGCTGCTGTTGGCATATTTCTGGAAAGAAGTGAAATCTGTGATCATACAGTCCAATTCATTGGCTGCCACATACACCATCAGCTTCTGGGAAGAAGTGATAGAAGTTTCATCCATGCTGTCTTCCACGATACGGATGGAAGTATCAAAAGTGATATCGCTGGTGTTCAGATCAATGCCCTCTTTTTCTGCAAAATCCGTAACAAAATCCGGCTGTTCCGAGGTCATCTGATCTAAGAGGCTGGCATTCAGCATCACGGCATAAAAAGCGGGATCCTTCCGGTCTGTAAGCTGTTTTACAAAACTGACGATCATAATGATCACCACCAGGGCAATGATCACATGCCACTTGTAATAATACCAGAAATACGCCAGTTTCTGCTTTGACGTACCGTTTTTCAATGCCTCTCGTTCTTCTTTGAATTCATCCATTACTGCCATGGGGAGATCCGCCTTTCTGCTGCTGAAATACGGCAGAACGCCACATTCCGGGTAAATTTCTTCATAATATACTAATGATAAAGGTTCGCTATCTGAAAGTCAATGAACGAAGTGTGAGGGGAATCTAAAAAAACAATTAAATCGCCGGGAAAATCCGGGCATGCCTTGCAAGTTTTGTGAAGATGATATATCATAATAGAAAACGATTGTCAGGAGAAAACAGAATCCGGACAGTCGTAAACAGAGATTTCCCAAAGAAACGGAAGAACAGCGCGGGCAATTTCAGAACCGGCCCGGAAGAGAAGGCTTTCCTTAAGAGGGAATAGGCTCTGCATAAAATAAACGAAGAGAAAAGGAAACAAAAAATGAGTGATTCTTACGTAGAATGTCTGGTAAAAGCAAAACAGCCCACCTGGGCAAAAATTTTAAAGGTATTATTGATCGCACTGACAGTACTGAGCTGTCTGGTAATGTTCGTGTTTATCATTTTCCTGCCGGTGGCACTGGCAGCGGGGGTGGGAGCTTATTTCCTGAATATGTATACCGATCTGGAATATGAATACCTCTATCTGGACAAGGAACTGTCCGTGGACAAGATCATGGCTAAGAGCAAGAGAAAGCGTGTCGGTACTTACAGCCTTGACCGCATGGAGGTATTTGCACCGGTTTACTCCTATCATCTGGATAACTTCAAAAACCGTCAGGTGAAGGAAAAGGATTATAGTATCGGCGAGGTATTGCAGCCGGACGGACGTTATGCTATGTACTATGAAGGTGGCGAGAAGATCCTCTTAAGCCCTAATGAGGAGCTGGTCAAGGTGCTCAAAAACATGGCACCCCGCAAAGTGTTCAGCGAATAATATTTCGCAGCAGTCCGGTGCAGGGAACAGCATCAAAGCAGTTGAATGCCTGGCGAGTCAAAAATATAGGTCTGGTGTACATGATACGCCGGACCTTCTTTATTGCAGAAACAGAAATAAACGCGGTAATATGATTGCTAAATGATAAAAAATATAAGATATCCGGTTGACAGTCCTACGAAACTCTGCTAAACTCATGAAAATGCTATAAGTACAACGAATATGTAATATAATTGCAACTTATAGCACAACAAGATATCATTCACAAATCTTATCAAATGAACACAGGAGGAAAGAAAATGGGACAGATTATTGGTGAAGGCATTACCTTTGATGACGTACTGCTCGTACCGTCTTACTCTCAGGTAGTCCCTAATCAGGTGGATTTGACCACATGGCTGACAAAGAAGATCAAGCTGAACATTCCTATGATGAGCGCAGGAATGGATACTGTTACCGAACATCGTATGGCGATTGCCATGGCTAGACAGGGTGGTATCGGTATCATTCACAAGAATATGTCTATCGAGGCACAGGCAGAAGAGGTAGATAAGGTAAAGCGTTCCGAGAATGGTGTCATCACCGATCCGTTTTCTCTGTCTCCTGAACATACTCTGGCAGATGCAGATGCTCTGATGGCTAAGTTCCGTATCTCCGGCGTACCTATCACCGAGGGCAGAAAATTAGTCGGCATCATCACCAACCGTGATCTGAAGTTCGAGACCGACTTCACCAAGAAGATCAAAGAGTCCATGACCAGCGAAGGCCTGATCACCGCTCCTGAAGGTATCACTCTGGAAGAGGCAAAGAAGATCCTGGCCAAGGCAAGAAAAGAGAAGCTGCCTATCGTAGATAAGGACTTCAACTTAAAGGGTCTGATCACCATCAAAGATATTGAGAAGACCATCAAATATCCTCTGGCAGCCAAGGATTCCCAGGGCAGACTGCTCTGCGGCGCCGGTGTAGGTATCACTGCCAACGTACTGGATCGTGTGGCAGCTCTGGTAGCAGCCAAGGTTGATGTTATTGTACTGGATTCCGCACATGGTCATTCCCAGAACGTATTGAACTGCCTGAAGATGATCAAGGAAAAATATCCAGATCTGCAGGTAATCGCAGGTAACGTGGCTACCGGTGATGCTACCCGTGCCCTGATCGAGGCCGGCGCAGATGCGGTTAAGGTAGGTATCGGCCCCGGTTCCATCTGTACCACCCGTGTCGTTGCAGGTATCGGTGTTCCTCAGGTATCCGCTATCATGGATTGCTACAGCGTGGCAAAGGAATATGGTATTCCCATCATTGCTGATGGTGGTATTAAGTATTCCGGAGATATCACCAAGGCTATTGCAGCCGGTGGTAACGTATGTATGATGGGTTCCATGTTCGCAGGATGTGAGGAGAGCCCGGGAGAATACGAGCTGTTCCAGGGTAGAAAATACAAGGTATACCGTGGCATGGGTTCCATCGCAGCCATGGAGAACGGCAGTAAGGATCGTTACTTCCAGGAGAATGCGAAGAAACTGGTTCCCGAAGGTGTTGAAGGCCGTGTGGCTTACAAGGGCAGCGTGGAAGATACCGTATTCCAGCTGCTGGGCGGTCTCCGCTCCGGTATGGGTTACTGTGGTGCACAGGATATCGAGACTCTGAAGGAGACCGGCAGATTCGTGAAGATCTCTGCAGCATCCCTGAAGGAGAGCCATCCTCATGATATCCATATCACCAAGGAAGCTCCGAACTACAGCGTGGATGATAAATAAGTTGTGAAAATAAGGCTATAATGAAAGAGGCGATTGTAAGTCTGACTTGCAACCGCCTCTTTATGGAAAAAGAAATCATTTGAATCTCAAAATATTTGCAATAATTGACAAAAACTTTGCAATTTTTCAAGCAATTTAACGAATATGGCAAAAAATGTAAAATAATATCTTGTATGAATTTCCCGTCACATGGTAAAATATATTTGTTCGGGTGCCGAGGAAGGGCGTATTCCCCGAATATTTAAAAGAGAAGCAGGGGAGCAAAAAAGTGGCTGAAATTTCATTTCGAGAATTGATCGATCCCAGACGTCTGCAGCATTTGCAGAATGAATTCTGCAAGGTGACAGGCGTGGCAGCTGTCTGCCTGGACAGTGAGAATCAGGTGGTGACGGAGCCGTATGTGGACAAGACATGGAAGAGACTGGATGGGGAAGACCCGATCAGTACGGAATATCGCAGGAAAGCAGCACAGGCACTGGACAGAGTGCAGGCCGGTTCGCTGGAGGAACAGGTGGTGGAAGAACTGCCGGACGGCGGACATGTGGCAGCAGTGGCTGTCAGTGTGGAGAACAACACGATCCTGTACTGGCAGGTGTATGATCTGAAGAAGATCGACACCATTTCCTTTTATCAGATATTGGATCTGCTGCGGGATACCAGCGTAGATATTTACAGAGATCGTATGTCCTGCTTCAGCGCGGAGGCAGAGAGCAGAAGGAGCCGTTCCGCTGAGGAAGAGATGAGTCGGAATCTCCATACTATTGAGGCGACCACGGAGATCGTCCAGCTCTTAGACAGTGATGAACAGATTGAACTTGCCATGAATAAGTGGCTGAAGATCCTGTCAGAGCATATCCGTGTAGATACTGCGGATATTTTTCAACTGCATTCCGACACAGATACCATGAACGTGGTCTGTGAATGGCGTGCCCCGGGACAGATTTCTTATTTTGACAAGATAAACGGAGTGGAAGCATATTCCTTCCTTCATGCTGAGAAACCACTGGTGGTATCCACGGACAGCCTGGGCAATGCCGGCTCGAAGGAAATCGAGGAGATCGGCATGAAGGCCGTGATGATCTTCCCGATCCTGAAGCAGGAGAGCGGAAATATGGTGCTGTCTCTGAATCATAGAACCCAGGGGCATGTGTGGAGCATGGCGGAGATCAAGTTCACAGCGGATGCAGTGAAGATCCTGCAGAGCATCCTCACCAGAAGGATCCAGAAGAATTCCCTGGCCGGTTCCTACGCAGCATTGGAGGAGATTCTGGACAACGTGGGCTGTGCCATTTATGTGACAGACCAGACCACAGGACGGATGCTGTTTGCCAATCAGATCCTGAAAAATACCTTTGCTAAGGAACTGCTGGATCACAATTTTGATGCTTTGTTACAGAGCAGTGTCCGCAAGGAAAAAATCAAGTCAGTCAGTGTAGTCTACCATGCGGAGAAGGAGACCTGGTACGATCTGCTGTGCAAGGAGATTGCCTGGGTGGACGGTAAAAAGGCCAATCTGTACTCTCTGTATGACATTACAGATAAAAAACTGTACCAGCGCCGCATCGAGCAGCAGGCCTATACGGATTTCCTGACGGGACTGTATAATCGTATGTGCTGTGAGAGGGATCTGGCAAGACAGATCGATCAGGCGAAGAAGACCGGCGGCGAAGGTGCTCTGCTGTATCTGGATCTGGATGATTTCAAGCATATCAACGACGGACTGGGGCACCAGTACGGAGATGTGCTGTTAAAATCCATTTCCCATGCATTAAAACGGATCAACGGCATCGAGAATACCTGTTACCGCATGGGCGGCGATGAATTTGTCATCGTGATCCCGCCCGACAGTTATTCCCGGTTTGAAAATATTGTGGAAGATATTAAAAAGATCTTCAGCAAGCCCTGGTTTTTGAAGGACGCGGACTATTACTGTACCATGAGTATGGGTATCGTCACTTTCCCGGATGCCGGGGATTCCGTGGCTGATCTGATCAAAAAAGCGGATATTGCCATGTACGAAGCAAAAAAGACCGGTAAGAACCGGGTGGCAACCTACCGCGAGGGCATTGATTCCGTATCGGGACGCCGCCTGGATATGGAAAAGAACATGCGTGATGCCACGGTGGAGGGCTACCGGGAGTTCGAGGTCTATTATCAGCCCATCATTGATATTCAGGGCGGCAGGGATGTCTGCGCCGGAGCTGAGGCACTGATCCGCTGGAACAGTGCAAAGCTGGGATTTATCTCCCCGGCGGAATTCATCCCGTTGGCAGAGTATCTGGGACTAATCAATCCCATCGGCAATTATGTGCTGACCGAGGCCTGCACCCGCTGCAAACGCTGGAACGAATCCGGTTATCCGAATTATAAAGTGAACGTAAATCTTTCCGTAGTACAGCTCCTACAGCCGGACATCGTGGAGACGGTGGAAAAGGCGCTTGCGGACACCGGTCTGTCCCCGAAGAATCTGACCCTGGAAGTGACAGAGAGCCTCGCCATCAACGATATGGAGCGCATGAAGGAGATCCTGAACCGGATCAAATCTCTGGGTGTTTCGCTGGCGCTGGATGATTTCGGTACCGGCTACTCCTCCCTGAATCATATCCGGGAGATTCCCATTGATGTCATCAAGGTGGATCAGAGCTTTGTCAAAGATCTGGCGGAGGATGCCTACTCCCAGTCCTTTATCAAAATGGTGGCGGAGCTGGCGGAGACCATCGGCGTCAGCGTCTGCGTGGAAGGTATCGAGACCCCGGAGCAGTTCAGAGTATTGCAGGGTATGAAGGTCAAATACATTCAGGGCTATTATTTCGACCGCCCTATGGAGAGACATGCCTTTGAGGCAAAATATGTGAAGTAACAGTTCAGCCATAGAATAGTAAAAGCGATGATCGGGTGCTTGCACACGGAGCATCGCTTTTGCTATTCTATGAGCGGAGCGCCCAAAACATGAATAAAAGATGAGCTGCATAGCAGCGACGGCTGCGCAGCAGACGCTTTTATGAATGTTTTGGGGCAGAACTGTTACGGAAGCAACAAAATTATCAAAATCCCTCTTGTCAAGTATCGGGGAACCATGCTACTATTAAAACAGCTACACGACTGGCGGAGCGCAGCTTGCTGCAGTGGAGATACCCACAGGGAGTGTAGAATAGTGAAAGCCGACCGCCTGGGCACCGTCTATTTCTGGTGCTTAGGCGGTTTTTTGTAACTATTCAGAGCCATAAAATATTGACAGGTGTTCGTCGAATGCTGGCATTCGTAAGAACATTCGGCAATATTTTATGGTTCTGAATAGTTACGCGATATATAGTAAACGGAGGAAAAACTATGTTACAACTGGAACAGGAATTGAAAAGCAATGCTTATCCCGGCAGAGGTATCGTGATCGGACGTTCTGCTAACGGTAAATATGCCGTGACCGCTTATTTCATCATGGGAAGAAGCGCCAACAGCCGCAATCGTGTGTTCGTGGCAGAAGGAGAGGGAATCCGTACCCAGGCTTTCGATCCTTCCAAACTGGAAGATCCCAGTCTGATCATCTACGCACCCGTACGTGTCCTTGGTAACAAGACCATCGTGACCAACGGTGACCAGACAGATACTATCTACGAGGGAATGGACAAACAGCTGACCTTTGAGCAGTCCCTGCGCAGCAGAGAATTCGAGCCGGACGGCCCCAACTATACACCGAGAATTTCCGGTATCATGCACATCGAGAACGGCAAGTACAATTACGCTATGTCCATTCTGAAGAGTGACAACGGCAATCCTGATTCCTGTCTGCGTTTCACTTATGCTTATGAGAATCCTCTTCCCGGAGAGGGACGTTTCATTCACACTTATATGCACGACGGCAATCCGCTGCCCAGCTTCCAGGGCGAGCCGAAACTGGTAGAGATCCCCGATGATATGGATGCTTTTACCGATATGCTGTGGAACAGCCTGAATGAGGATAACAAGGTCTCTCTGTTCGTACGTTTCATTGATATCGAGACCGGTAAATATGAGACAAAGATCGTGAATAAGAATATGTAAAGTAGGTTGTGAAGACGCGTTTTGCGAATGCAGGTTCTGAATAGTTAATATCGTAGAATAGAATAGGAGAAAAATAAGATGAACGAGATTCAGTTAAAATACGGATGTAACCCGAACCAGAAGCCTTCCAGAATCTTCATGGAAGACGGCAGTGATCTGCCGGTGACCGTGCTGAACGGCAAGCCCGGATATATCAATTTCCTGGATGCTTTCAACGGCTGGCAGTTGGTAAAAGAGCTGAAGGAAGCTACAGGACTTCCCGCAGCCACTTCTTTCAAACATGTGTCTCCGGCCGGTGCTGCGGTAGGACTTCCTCTGAGTGATACTCTGGCGAAGATCTACTGGGTGGATGATCTGGGAGAGCTTTCTCCCCTGGCATGTGCTTATGCGAGAGCACGTGGTGCAGACAGAATGTCCTCCTTCGGTGACTTCATTGCATTGTCTGATATCTGCGATACCGATACCGCCCGCCTGATCAAGAGAGAGGTATCCGACGGTGTCATCGCTCCCGGCTACACCGACGAAGCACTGGAACTGCTGAAGCAGAAGAAAAAAGGCGCCTACAACATCATCCAGATCGATCCTTCCTATCAGCCTGCTCCTATCGAGCGCAAGCAGGTATACGGCATCACCTTCGAGCAGGGGCGTAACGAACTGGATATCAACGGCGATCTGCTGTCCAATATCGTGACTGTGAACAAGGAGATCCCGGAGAGTGCCCTGATCGATATGAAGATCGCTCTGATCACCTTAAAATATACCCAGTCCAATTCCGTATGTTATGTCAAGGATGGTCAGGCTATCGGTATCGGTGCAGGACAGCAGTCTCGTATCCACTGCACCAGACTGGCAGGCAGCAAGGCAGACAACTGGTTCTTACGCCAGTCTCCTCAGGTACTGGGCCTGCAGTTTGTAGACAGCCTGGGCAGAGCCAACCGTGACAATGCCATTGATGTCTACATGGGCGATGAGTACATGGACGTGCTGGCGGACGGTACCTGGGAAGGTATCTTCAAGGTAAAGCCCCCTGTATTTACCAGAGAAGAAAAGAGAGCATGGCTGGATCAGATGCAGGATGTGACTCTGGGAAGCGATGCATTCTTCCCCTTCTCCGATAACATCGAGAGAGCACATAAGAGCGGCGTAAAATACATCGCACAGCCAGGTGGATCCGTGCGTGACAGCGATGTTATTGCATGCTGCGACAAATATGATATGGTGATGGCATTTACGGGCATCCGTCTGTTCCACCACTAAGACAGATTTTGCGGGCAGGACTGTAACAGGACCTGCCTGTAACTATTCAGAGCCATGTAAATCTGTAATAAGCTGACCATTTATGGTCAGACTTTTAGAGATTTATATGGCGAGGTAACCACATGAGTAAAAGGTGAGCCTTGAAAAGGCGATTTTGCGAATGTGGTTCTGAATAGTTTTTTGAGGAAGAAGAGGAAAGCGTAGTTATGGACAGACGAGGGGATGCAAAGAGCAGAGAAATGATGCTGGATGAATTATTGGGCTATGACCATGTGACGATCCAGTGCCACGACAATCCGGATGCGGATGCCATAGCCTCCGGCTATGGGCTGTACTGCTTTTTCCGGGACAAGGGAAAGGATACCAGGCTGCTGTATTCCGGACGGAATAAAGTCAGAAAGGCCAACCTGATGCTGATGGTGGAGAAACTGCACATTCCGCTGGAGTACCAGCCTCAGATGGAAGATACAGTAGACGGACTGCTGATCACTGTGGATTGTCAGTATGGTGCGGGTAATGTGACGGAGCTGCCGGCGGAGGAGATCGCTGTCATCGACCATCATCCACTAGAAGTCATCTGCACCGAGCGAATGCGTCTGCAGCCCAATATGGGAAGCTGTGCAACCCTGGTGTGGACAATGCTGCAGGAAATGCATTATCCCGTGGAAAAAAACAGAGATCTGGGAACTGCGCTGTATTACGGCCTGTATATGGATACCAACCAGTTCTCCGAACTGTCGAACCCGATGGACATGGATATGCGTGAGAGTCTGAATTTTGATAAGAACCAGATATCCCTGTTCCGTAATTCCAATATTTCCCTGAGAGAGCTGGAAATTGCCGGTGTGGCAATGCTGCGCTGCAATTATAACGACGATTACCAGTTCGCCGTGATCCATTCCCAGCCCTGTGATCCCAATGTACTTGGCCTGATCAGCGACTTCCTCCTGCAGGTGGCGGGCGTCAATACCTGCGTGGTCTATAATGAGGACAGCGGCGGATACAAATTTTCCGTCAGAAGCTGTATCCGGGAGGTCAATGCCAGCGAACTGTCGGATTATCTTTCGGAGGGCATCGGTTCCGGCGGCGGACATTACGAGAAGGCCGGCGGCTACATCAGTATGAAATTATATGAGGAAAAATATCCAACACTGCATTCCGAAGCGTATTTCAATAACCGCATGACGCAGTATTTCGATACGTTCCGGATCCTCTACGCCAAAGACCGGGCATTCCCGGTAAGTGAGGGCACAAGATATCAGAGAAAGAAAATCCCTCTGGCCTGTGTGAGGGCCTCTGATCTGGCGGAGCTTGGCAGGGTGGTGTCCGTCCGCACCCAGAACGGCACCATGGACATCGATACCAGACAGAATATCTGCTACACGCTGGAGAGAAACGGTGAACTTCACAGGGTGGCGGGAGAGCGGTTCCACAGGATCCTGGAACTGTCCGACGCTCCGGTGTCCGAGGACTACTGCAGGAATATGACATACGTTCCCAGGGTCAAGGACGGTACGGACGGCAGAAATCATCTGATCACGGAATATGTGCGCATGTGCATGCCGAAGGATGAGTTCCGCATCTATGCCATCCGGGTGACACAGGGGGTAAAAGTGTTCCCGGTATGGGACGAGGAAGGCTATATGACCGGAAGGGCCGGAGATTATCTGGCGGCCAGTGAGGATGATCTGCACAATATCTTCATCGAGACGGAGCAGAATTTGCTGAATTATTTTGAAGAGAAGGGTTTATAAAAGTTTTCTTGTGTGGTAAGATAAAGGATACGAAAACAGTATTAAGTAAACGAAAGGCAAGGACATTACCATGAGCGAGATCGAAAAGGAAATCGTAGATTCCGCAGAAGTAAAGGAATCGAAGAATTTTATAGAGCAGATCATTGAGAAAGATCTGGCGGAGGGCGTATACGATACTGTACACACCCGTTTCCCTCCGGAACCCAACGGATATCTTCATATCGGACATGCCAAGAGTATTCTGCTGAACTACGGCCTGTCCCAGAAATACAACGGAAAATTCAATCTGCGTTTTGACGATACCAACCCCACCAAGGAGAAGGCAGAGTTCGTAGAGTCTATCAAGGCTGATGTAAAGTGGCTGGGAGCAGACTGGGAGGACAGACTCTTTTTCGCATCCAACTATTTTGACCAAATGTATGAAGCAGCCGTAAAGCTGATCAAAAAAGGCAAGGCATATGTCTCTGACTTAAGTGCGGAGCAGATCCGTGAATACAGAGGAAGCCTGACCGAGCCCGGCAAGGAAGATCCCGGCAGCACCAGAAGTGTAGAAGAGAATCTGACACTGTTCGAGGATATGAAGGCCGGCAAGTACGAGGACGGCACTAAGGTACTGCGTGCCCGCATCGATATGGCCTCTCCCAACATCAACATGAGAGATCCCGTCATCTATCGTGTGGCACATATGTCTCACCAGAATACCGGTGACAAATGGTGCATTTACCCTATGTACGATTTCGCGCATCCCATCGAGGATGCCATTGAGGGCGTGACCCATTCCATCTGTACGCTGGAATTTGAGGATCACAGACCCTTATATGACTGGGTGGTAAGAGAACTGGAATATCCTCATCCTCCCAAGCAGATCGAATTCGCAAAGCTGTACCTGACCAATGTGGTGACCGGTAAGCGTTATATCAAGAAGCTGGTAGAACAGGGCATCGTGGACGGCTGGGATGATCCCAGACTGGTATCCATCGCAGCACTGCGCAGAAGAGGATTCACACCGGAATCCATCAAGAAGTTCGTAGAATTGTGCGGTATCTCCAAGGCACAGTCTTCCGCAGATTATGCAATGCTGGAGTATTGTATCCGTGAGGATCTGAAGGCAAAGGCACCCCGTATGATGGCTATTCTGGATCCTGTGAAACTGGTAATTGACAACTATCCCGAAGGACAGACGGAGATGCTGCCTGTAGTCAACAATCCGGAAAACGAAGCTCTGGGCAGCCGCGAGGTTCCCTTCGGCAAAGAACTGTATATTGAGAGAGAGGACTTCATGGAAGAGCCTCCCAAGAAATATTTCCGTATGTTCCCCGGCAACGAAGTGCGCCTGATGAGTGCTTATTTCGTAAAATGCACCGGCTGTGTCAAGGACGAGAACGGAAAAGTCGTGGAAGTACATTGTACCTATGATCCGGAGAGCCGCGGAGGCAACAGCCCCGATGGACGTAAAGTAAAGGGAACGATCCACTGGGTAAATGCAGAGCAGTCTGTAAAAGCACAGGTGCGCCTGTATGAGAATATCATCGATGAAGAGAAGGGTGTATACAATGAAGACGGAAGTCTGAATCTGAACCCCAATTCTCTGACCACACTGACAGAGTGCCGTCTGGAGCCTGCATTTGCACAGGCACAGGCGTATGACCGCTTCCAGTTCGTAAGACAGGGCTTCTTCTGCGTGGACTACAAGGATACCAAGCCGGGAGAACTGGTATTTAACCGTATCGTATCTTTGAAGAGTTCTTATGTACTGCCTAAGTAAGCAGTAGGACAACCGATAAGGGGAATCGGGAAAGTTGTATTCGTATTGTCACCGGGAATGGACAGTACAAAAGAAAAGGAGAGACATATGTCGGACAAATTGTTTGGACTGGCCGGTCTGGGTCTGGATGACCTGGAGAACATGGATATTTACGGACAGGATAAAAAAGAAGAGAAGGCAGCAGCCGAGGCCCAAAAAATAGAAGAAAAGGATCTGATCTTTGACAAGACATTTACCTGTCCTGTCTGCGGAGAAGATTTCCCGGCTAAGATCATGAAGACCGGAAAGGCAAGACTTTTAAGTACCGATCAGGATCTTCGTGCAAAATACGAAGGCATTGATGCGGTGAAATATGATGTTATTCTGTGTCCGCATTGCGGCTATGCAGCACTGAACCGGTATTTCAACAGCCTGAATAAGGTTTATATAAAGCTGATCAAGGAAAATATCAGCAGTAAAGTGCAGCTGCATACCTACGATGACGATATTTACAGCTATGAAGAAGCCATTGAGCGCTATAAGCTCTGCCTGGCCAACGCTGTGGTAAAACGGGCCCATGCCAGTGAAAAGGCTTATATCTGTCTGAAGAGCGGATGGCTGATGCGTGGTTATCAGGAGCATCTGGAAGAGTCCGGGGATACGGATATGGCCAGACTCCGGGAAGTGAAGACCATGGAGGAGACTTATCTGAAGAACGCTTACACTGGTTTTACGGAGGCCCTGCAGACCGAAGGATTCCCCATGTGCGGTATGGATGAGATCACGGTAGAATTTCTGATTGCGGTACTTGCTGCCAGATTCCAGAAATATGATGTGGCCAGCCGTATGGTAGCCACGATCCTGACGTCCCCTTCCGCCAATGCCCGGACTAAGGACAAGGCAAGAGAGTTAAAAGACCAGATTCTGGAAGAACTGAAGAACCAGAAAAAGTAGGATAACCGTATGTATGATATGACGATCCGGCTGCGTACAGACAGTGACAAATGTCTGTACCAGCAGATATATGAGCATATACGACAGGAAATCAGGGAAGGGAAGCTTCTGGCAGGAGAGAGGCTTCCCTCCACGCGTTCTCTGGCAGAATATCTGCAGGTGGCGAGAAGCACTGTGGACTATGCCTACGACCAGCTGTTAAGCGAGGGATATATCGAGGCACGACCTTATAAGGGCTATTTTGTCTGCCGTCTGGAAGGGATATTTGCCATGGAACCGCGGGAAGAGAACGAACCGGAGCCGGACACTTCAGGAGAAGAATCTGTTCCGGAAGAGGGATGTATTGATTTTTCTCCTTATGGTATTGATATGAACGGTTTCCCTGTGGGCGTATGGAAGCGGATCACGAAGAATATTCTGAATGACAACAACAGTGACCTGTTTGCGCAGGGAGAACCTCAGGGAGATTATGATCTGCGGCTGACCATCAGCCGGTATCTGCATTCTTCCCGGGGGGTGAACTGCCGCCCGGAACAGATCATTGTAGGAGCAGGAAACGATTATCTGCTGTTGCTATTGGAGAAAATATTGGGCAGACATGTGGGCATTGCCATGGAGAATCCCACGTACAAGCGGGCATACCGCATCTTTGAATCTTTTGCCTATCGCATTCACACGGTAGACATGGATGATAAGGGAATGCGGGCGGACAGACTTTCGGGACTGCCTGTCAGAGTGGCCTATGTGATGCCTTCCCACCAGTATCCCACCGGTGCGGTCATGACCATCGGCAGGAGAGCAGAACTGCTTCGCTGGGCAGAAAGGGAGCCGGATCGTTATCTGATCGAGGACGATTACGACAGTGAATTCCGGTATCGGGGCAAGCCTATTCCTTCCCTGCAATCTTCCGATGAAAAGGGAAAAGTGATCTACATCGGTACATTTTCCAAGGCTATTGCACCGGCAATCCGTGTCAGCTATATGGTATTGCCGGGGGATCTGCTGGATATCTACCGCAGGGATTGCTCTTTTTATTCCTGCACGGTGTCCAGAATCGATCAGCGGATCCTGAATGAATTTATCCGGGACGGGTATTTCGAGCGGCATCTGAATAAAATGCGGATGCGCTACCGGGCCAAACATGACCTGCTGCTGGCCGGGCTGGAACCGTTTAAGAAGCAGTTTGTGATCTCCGGGGAGGATGCGGGACTGCATCTTCTGTTGACAGCGAAAGGGAATGTCACGGAACAGGAACTGTTGGAGAGAGCAGCGGCGGAGAAAGTGAAAGCCTATGGGATGTCAGAGAATATGGTGGAAGCCACAATGCGGAAAGCTACCGTGCTGTTGGGCTTTGGAAGTATTGATGAGGCGGAAATGCAGGAAGGTCTCAGACGCTTGCAAAAAGCATGGCTCTGAGACCTTCGAAATAGAACGATTATTCTTCATTTACGGGAGGCTCTTCGTCCTCGGCATCTTCTTCATCGAAGAACTCTTCCACGTCTTCGACGGTCTCGCCCTCTTCGCCGGACAATCCGGTAGCCTGATCGGTGAGCGGTGTGAAATCAGATGCCTCTGCGGAAGCGGGTGCCGCCTCTTCGGAAGCCGGTGTGGACTCTGTGCCTGTCTCTTCCTTCGGGGCAGAGGTCTGCACGGGTGTATTCAGAGGAACATAATTGCGGGAGAACTCGGTACTCTTGTCCAGATCCTCGTGGAAATCATCATAATCATCATCTGCATCGGAAGATTCCTTCAGCTGAGAATCTTTCTGTTGCATATAGTAGTAAGCAGCTGCGGCTGCGGTACCTACTGCTGCGGTAAACAGCAGAAATTTGCCAAATTTTTTAGCCATAGGGTTGCTCCTTCCATGTTGTAGTGTATGTAACTGGTCTGAATTTCATGCATATGCCCATACAGTTACATAATAAACCTTATTGATGAAAATGAAAAGGGATATGTTGCGATATGAATGAGAAATTTTTTGATTTAAAAAAAGAAAAACAGGACCGGATGATCAATGCAGCTCTGAAGGTATTTGCCCTGAACGGTTACCGTCATGCCAGTACGGATGATATCGTGCGGGAGGCAGCCATCAGTAAGGGATTATTATTTCATTATTTTGAGAACAAGCTGGGAGTCTATGCTTTTGTCTATGACTACAGTGTGCGGTATCTGTTGCTGGAATTGTCCACAGCGGTAGATGCGAAGGAGACGGATCTGTTCACTCTGATGCAGCAGGTGGAGACCGGGAAAATGCATGCCATGTGTGGCTATCCTTATCTGCAGCCGTTCCTGAACCGGGCACAGGCAGAGAATGTCAATGAGGCACTGGTGGCGGTAGAAGAGCGAAAACAGCAGATGGAAGAGGCTTATGAGAATATTTATGCCAGAGCGGATCTGGGAAAATATGCGGCTGCGGAAGACGTGATGAAACTTCGTAAGATGATGGAACTGACCATTAAGGGATTGATGAACGAGAGAATCCTGGAAGATGCCTTTCAGCCGGAGATGCTGTATGAGGAAATTCTGGAGTATCTGCAATTAAGCAGAAGACTGGCGGAACGGTCCGGACAGCCCTCTGACGAAGAAATTACGGAAAAATAGCATCATAATTGCATCGTATTTTTGAATAAAATTTTGCGACTATTTAGACATCTTATAGGCGGGATCTGCGGGATATCCGCCTTTTAATTTCTGCATACCGCGCTGGATGGCATCCCTGGAGCTCTTCCAGTCGGCGTCTTTGTTGCGATAGTCGAATTTTTCCACCAGCCAGGAGACGTCTTCGGAAATGCGCTGCATGTTGGATTCCATGACCGGCAGCAACTGATCGTAAAAGTCCTGTTTTTCCTTATCGGAAAGTTTGCGGTCAGCGGCTTCGCAGAGATCGCCGAAGTGGGGCAGGCAGAAGCCTTTGCCGTTTATGACTTTATTGCGGAAGTTTTCATCATTTTTCCACAGGTAGAAAAAGGTGTCCAGATATCTGGCGTAGGTATCTTTATACTGGGAACAGATATAGCAGGAATCCTCTTTTGCACGAACCCACATGCCGATGGTATTTTCATTGCCTTCGGCTTTTTTGAATTTACCCAGGAGAGAGCTTTTGCCGGGGCGGAAGGAGGCAAATTCCTGCTGCATTTCCCGGATCATGCGCTGGTAGTGGGTCTTTAAGATCCAGGCATTGCCCAGAGTATTGCCGTAGTCGAACATTTTCTGAAAATGATACCGGCAGAAGCCTGCTTTGTCGGTTTGTTCGCGGATGTCCGCTTCCATATAAGAGGAACCGGAGCCTAACACGAAATCCAGAAGATCCTGTTCAATACTGCGGTGGATAAAGCAGAAAGGGCATTCGTCCTGTGCATTTACGGCATCGTTTAAAGGGATGGTATATAACTGTTCTTTCATGGAAAATATCCTTTCTCGGGCGCAGCCCTGTGGTGTTAAAACTATTGTAAACGATGCGGTGAAAAATTGCAAAAAGATTAAGCAGTTGTAAAATTCTGTCATTTAAAATTAAGAATTGTTTTGTTGTAATAGAAACGGTTTCAAGCTACTATGATAGTAAGACAGATAAACAGAAATAGAAAGATGTGATTTTTTTGATATTCAGCAGTATTGAATTTCTGCTGTGGTTCCTGCCGATCTTTCTGATCGTCTACGGGATCACACCTCGCAAATACAGGAACCTGACACTGCTCGTGGGAAGCATTGTTTTTTATGCCAGGGGAGACGTCAGGTATCTTCCCCTTTTAATGATATCTATATTGTGCAATTATTTTCTGGGTCTTCATCTGGCAAAACGCAGTCCTAAGACGTTGTGGCGGAAAAAGCTTCTGCTGATCCTGACACTTGGCGCGAATCTGGCGGTACTGCTCTGGTTCAAGGACTGGGGAGGCTCTGCGGGGCTGCCGCTGGGGATCAGCTTTTACACCTTCCAGATATTGTCTTATCAGATCGATGTGTACCGGGGAGAGGTGAGCAGGGAGTATTCTTTTTTGAAGTTTGCTACTTATGTGATCATGTTCCCGAAACTGATCTCCGGACCGATCACAAGATATGGCGATATCTCGGACAGCCTGACGGAGCGCACTTTCACGGTGCGGGGGCTGGAAGACGGTATGAAGCTGTTTATTCTGGGACTGGCGGCCAAGGTGCTACTGGCAGACCGGGTGGGAATCTTGTGGCACGAGGTGCAGGTGACCGGATTTGAAAGCATCTCGACACCGTTAGCATGGCTGGCAGCCATCGCCTATTCCATGGAGATCTATTTTGATTTCTGGGGCTATTCCCTGATGGCCATGGGACTGGGCCGGATGATGGGGATCGAACTGCCGGCCAACTTCCGCAGACCCTATATGGCCAGAAGTGTCCGGGATTTTTACCGCAGATGGCATATGACGTTGGGACAGTGGTTCTGCCGATATGTGTATATTCCGTTAGGCGGCAGCAGACAGGGAGAGCTTCGCACGATTTTTAACCTCCTGGTGGTATGGATGCTGACCGGTTTCTGGCATGGTGCCGGCTGGAACTTCTTCTGCTGGGGCGGACTGCTCTGGATCTGCATCGTACTGGAACGGCAGTTGGGCAGATTAAAATTTGTACATAAAATGAAGGTATTGCCGCACATTTATCTGTGGCTGGTCATCCCAATGAGCTGGATGTGCTTTGCTATCACGGACCTGTCACAGTTACAGGTCTATCTGGATAAGATGCTGTGGCTGGTACCGGGCTTCAGCGGCGGTTACGAGGATGCCTGGAAGGCACTCAGTACCTATGGAGGACTGCTTCTGGTCTCCGGACTGGCCTGCACACCGGTCATTGAGAAGCTGTACCATAAGTGGCAGGATAAGCTGCCGGTGAAGGTGCTTCTGGCGGGGCTCTTCTGGTATTGCATCTGGAGACTTTTATTAGAAGGAAATAATCCTTTTATGTATTTTAGCTTTTAGGAAAAGGTCATTATGCAATGAATCATGCAGAAAATAAAAATATTTGGTCGAAAATGAAGGAAAAATTGCATAAATACTCCTTTTTGGGATGTCTTTTGCTGGCGGGAATTGTATTCTTTACCTGGACGGATAACTGGCAGGTATATACGGAACCGCTGCAGGAGACCTATACGAAAGGAGTGCTTCTGGCGGAGCAGCTGGTGGAAGGAAAATGGCCGGGAATATCCGGGGAACAGAGTGATGCAACGGGATCCGTATCCGGCAATGTGCCGGGGGAAAACGTACAGACCGGAGATACAGTGAGTGACGGGAACCAGACGGATCAGACGATGGGTACGGTGCAGAGTCCCGCTACGGGAGAAGAGGCCGCAATGCCGGAGACCACCGGAACAGAGACGCAGGATCCCGCCGCGACGGTTCCTGTGGAAGAGATACCGCAGGAAGTGGTCTATCACACGGTGGATGACAGTTATTTTGATGATGCGGTATTTATCGGGGATTCCCGGACGGTAGGCATGTATGAGTACGGCGGACTGGAGGAGACATCCACGTTTTATGCTTCCACCGGACTGACAGTCTACAAGATGTTCGACAGTGCTATTGTATCGGTGCCTGGACAGAAGAAAAAGATCACGGTGGAGGAAGCCTTGTCGGAGAAGCAGTTTGCCAAGATCTATCTGATGATCGGTATCAACGAAATGGGTACCGGTACGGTGGAATCTTTTATGAAGGCCTATGGGGAAGCGGTTCAGCATTTGCAGGAACTGCAGCCGGATGCGGTGATCTATCTGCAGGCCATTATGAAAGTAACAACGGAACGCTCCGAACAGGGGGACTATATCACCAACGAAGGAATCGAAGCCAGAAATGCAGAAATCGCAAAGCTGGCGGATGACCGGAAGATATTTTTCCTGGATGTAAATCCGCTGATCTGTGACGAGACCGGTGGAATGGTGGCTTCCTATACTTATGACGGTGTGCATCTGAAGGCACAGTATATTCCTATCTGGCTGGATTTCCTGAAAGAGCATGCGGTGGAGTGATTTTCCTCTTGACTGTAGAACGGTGAAAAGCTATCATGTAACTAATAGAGTCACATAGGTGTGGGCAGATAGAGGACTATCTGCCCGAATTTATGCGACGAAAATAGTTACATGTTCACATGTCTATGACACAGGAGGAAAAAAATGAGCGAGAAGACTACACTCGGCGAAAACGGCATTTACGATGCCAGATCCTTGGGCGTGCCCAAGATGCTTCTGCTGGGACTTCAGCACATGTTCGCAATGTTTGGTGCCACTATTCTGGTACCCATGCTGACAGGTCTGGATGTTTCCACAACACTGTTATTTGCAGGTCTGGGAACTTTACTGTTCCATCTGCTGACCAAGAGAAAGGTACCCGCATTTCTGGGTTCTTCCTTTGCATTCTTAGGCGGTTATGCCGCGATTGCCCCTATGGCAGACGGAGCGGACAATTCCGCACTGCTTCCTTATGCCTGCTTCGGCGTGGCCTGCTCAGGTCTGCTGTATCTGGTATTATCCCTGTTAATCAAGATCTTCGGTACCGGCAAGGTAATGCGTTTCTTCCCGCCCATCGTAACCGGCCCCATCATCATTGCCATCGGTCTGACCCTGTCCCAGTCCGCTATCGACAACTGTTCCGCAGACTGGCTGATCGCAGTGGTTGCTATCGCACTGGTAGTGATCTGCAATATCTGGGGTAAGGGAATGGTGAAGATCGTTCCTATTATCATCGGTGTTATCGGTTCTTATGTGGTGGCAGCCATCCTTGGCCGTGTGGATTTCACACCGGTAGCGGAAGCTGCATGGATCGGACTTCCCATTCACTGGAATGAGACCGCCTTCTGGGCACTGTCCGACGGCAACACTTCCCTGCTGATCACTTCCGTGATCACCATCATGCCTATAGCACTGGCTACCATGGTAGAGCATATCGGAGATATCTCCGCTATTTCTTCCACCGTCGGTGTGAACTATATCAAGGATCCCGGACTGCACCGCACTCTGTTAGGTGATGGTCTGGCTACCATTATCGCGTCCCTGTTCGGTGCTCCTGCGAATACCACTTACGGTGAGAACACCGGTGTACTGTCTCTGACCAAGGTATTTGATCCCAGAGTTATCCGTATTGCAGCAGGTTTTGCTGTACTGTTCTCCTTCTCCCCGAAGGTAGCAGCATTGATCGGTTGTATGCCTACCGCTACCAGCGGTGGTGTATCCCTGGTACTGTATGGTATGATCTCCGCAGTCGGTGTTCGTAATATCGTTGAGACTCAGGTAGATTTCACCAAGAGTCGTAACGTTATCATCGCCGCTCTGATTCTGGTACTGTCCATCGGTATCAACTATAGTGCAGCAGGTGCTATCGCATTCCACATCGGTGAGATCACCATCAGCCTGTCCGGACTGGCAGTCGGCGCGCTGGCCGGCATTATCCTGAACGCTATCCTGCCCGGCAAGGACTACAAGTTTGATGAGGATAAGCCCGACGATACCGGCGTATGCTTCGCAGTCAAGGGTGAAGAGAACTAAGGTATTTTTTGCTGACAACAGCATAAATTGAACAAAGAAAGTAAGAGGGAGTATTCATGGCAGGAACATAGAGCTGTGGATGCTCTCTTTTTCATAGGGGATCAGGAGAAAACATGAAGATCATAGATATGCATTGCGACACCATATCCGAACTGGCGGATCGGGGCGGGGAACTTTGGAAAAACAGCGGCCATCTGGATCTTAAGCGGATGCAGGAGAGCGGATATCTGTTGCAGAATTTCGCCCTGTTTGTGGATATCGGAAAGTGCACACCGACACCCTGGGAGCGGGTGTGTGCTCTGTATGAGGTCTACCGGACGGAGCTGGAGAAAAACAAGAACCGGATTGTCCCGGTACTGTGCTATGAAGATATTTTGAAAAATGAAGCCTGTGGGAAACTGTCGGCACTTTTGACGGTGGAAGAAGGGGCGGTCTGCGGCGGAAGTCTGGAGAGGCTACGGGAACTGTATGACATGGGGGTGCGGATGCTGACGTTAACCTGGAATTATCGGAATGAACTGGGGTGGCCAGCCACGCGTCGGTGTCTGGGGCAGAGCAGGGGCGACGTAGATGGGAGACTAACGGAGAAATCTGTTCAGGAGAAAATACCGGGAACCGGGAGGAGCAGCTGTGCGGGGGAAAATCCGACAACGGCGATAGAGACGGAGAAAGGTGAGACTGGGATACGTGGATCCGATGGCAGGGATGCGGCGTGTGGTCTGACGGAAACCGGCCGCGATTTTGTCACAGAGATGGAGCGTCTCGGAATGATCCCGGACGTCTCCCATCTGTCGGATGCCGGCTTTGACGATGTATGGGAATGTACGAAGAAGCCCTTCGTGGCAAGCCATTCCAACGCAAGGGCTGTATGTCCGTCCCTCCGGAATCTGACGGATGACCGGGTCCGCAGACTGGCGGAGCGGGGCGGCTGTATGGGACTGAACTATTATGATAAATTTCTGGTGGATGGCGGAAGCAAAGATCCAGAGGTGCTGTGGGAAGCACTGATACGGCAGGCAAGACATATCACTGATGTCGGCGGTATGGAAATACTGGGTCTGGGCAGTGACTTCGACGGCATCCCCACAAATCCGGCTCTTCCCGGTGCGGAGGCAATGCCGGTATTGTGGGACAGACTAAAAACAGCCGGCTTTACGGAAAACCAGCTGGATGGGATTTTCTGGGGAAATGTGATGCGGGTATATCGGGATGCTTTGTGAATTGTACGTGAAAAATGAGCCCACGCATGGGCTCCCCTGGCTGTGTACCTCGCAAGCAACACAGCGCAGCCACTTATAGTTTATGTGAGTACGGATGATTCTATTCCTACATTTCGATTATCTTCGCAATCACCTGATCCAGTACTTCAAAATAGTTCTCGAAAGTTTTGCGGCAGCATCCGGGATCGTCGATCACGATACCTTCGGCCCGGAGCCCGGTCAGGGCAAAGCCCATGGCCATGCGGTGATCATCGTAGGTCGCTACGGAGCAGGGGTGCGGCATGCCGGGATAGATAGTGATGCTGTCCTGTGTCTCTTCGCAGTGGATGCCCATGCGGGGCAGTTCCGTGCAGATGGCATGGATACGGTCACTTTCCTGGAAACGGATGTGACCGATGCCTGTAATACAGGTGGGACTGTCAGCAAAAGGCGCAATAGCTGCCAGAGTGATGGCCTGATCGGAGCAGGAAGACATGTCCACGGTGATGCCATGGAAGGCAGGAACCTGCGTTCCGGTATCCGTCTGCCCTGCGGGAGGCAGCAGGAGTACCCCATTTTCCGTCTCCTGTGCGGTGCAGCCCATTTTCTCTAAAATATGTAAGAATTCCACATCTCCCTGCAGACTTTCAAAGTGCACATGCTCCACACATACGGGAATACCCAGTAACGGTGTCATTGCATAAAAATAGCAGGCGGCGGAGACGTCCGGTTCAATCTGATAATCCAGTGCACGATACTTTTGACCGGTGCAGATACGGAACTGATCTGCGGCGGGATGTTCCACCCTGACACCGAACTGCTCCATCATTTTCCGTGTCATTTCGATATAAGCCATACCGTGGGTACCCTCTACCTGAATCATAAAATCTTCCGAAGACAAAGTCGAAGCAATCAGCAGCGCACTCAGAAACTGACTGCTGTGCCCGATATCGATGGAGATATGATCCTGTCCGAACCCATGAGCGGTCAGCGTAAAAGGAAAATGCCCATCTTCTCCTTCACAGCGGACCTCACACCCCAATTCTGCCAGAGAGGACAGAAGCGGATCCATGGGGCGCCTCTTCATCTGCTCCGAAGAATCCATGTGAAAAACACCTTCCGAGACACCTAACGTAGCTGTCAGAAAACGCGCTGCCGTTCCTGCACTTCCCACATTTAACGTAGCCTCTTCACAGGGAAGCTTTCCTCCCAGTCCTTCTACCGTGACGATATAGCTCTCCTCATCCACCGTCGTCTCAAATCCCAGATCCTGCACACACTTAAGAAAATGTCTCGAATCATCCGAGAACAACACTCCACGCAGCGTGGACTTCCCCTCCGCCAGCATCGCCAGAAGGAGACTGCGGTTCGTGATACTCTTAGAACCCGGTACCCGGACTGAGAGAGGTTCAGTCGTTTTTTTGATATCACTATATATAGTAGGAACGCGGTAAATGTTATTTGCCATGGATGGTGTTTCCTTCCTGATTAATGAATAACCCAGTAGTCACGACAGCAAGTAAAAATAAGCAGGCCGTAAGCAGACGTCGGTACCATAGCGTCCTAAGGGACGCATTGCGGTCGTACTGTGACCGCTTATGTACCGCTACGCTCTGCGACATGAGCGCATCGTACTAAAGTACGAGCGTGCCGCGTTTCTTACTTGCTGTTGGGACTACGGATTAATTACCTAAATCATACCATTTTCCGTTCCACGGCACAACTCTCAAAAATTTTAAAAAATAATGGTTGACATTCCTAGCGGAATAGTATAGTATAAAATCATAACATCCCTATCAGATAAGTAGGAAATAGAAAACGAACACAATTTTCAAGTATAAGGAGGATTTCATTATGAGTAAGATTTACACATCCGCAACCCAGCTGATCGGACATACACCCCTTTTAAAAGTAAACAATTACTTGAAAGACCAGAACATTGAAGGTGTAGAACTTCTGGCAAAGCTGGAGTATTTCAATCCCGCAGGAAGCGTTAAGGACAGAATCGCACTGGCAATGATCGAGGATGCTGAGAAGAAGGGCATCTTAAAGGAAGGCTCCACCATCATCGAGCCCACCTCCGGCAACACCGGTATCGGTCTGGCAAGTGTAGCTGCTGCCAAGGGCTACCGGACCATTTTAACCCTTCCCGAGACCATGAGCGTGGAACGTCGTAACCTCCTGAAAGCTTATGGCGCAGAACTGGTACTGACCGAAGGTGCCAAAGGCATGAAGGGTGCCATTGCCAAGGCAGAAGAGCTGGAGAAATCCATCCCGGGAGCCGTGATCCTCGGACAGTTTGATAACCCCGCGAACCCCGCTGCACATGCAGCTACCACCGGTCCCGAGATCTGGGAAGACACCGATGGCAAGGTAGACATCTTCGTAGCAGGCGTAGGTACCGGCGGAACCGTGACCGGTATCGGCACATACTTAAAATCCAAGAACCCCAATGTGAAGGTCGTAGCAGTAGAACCTGCGGATTCTCCCGTACTTTCCGGCGGACAGCCCGGACCCCACAAGCTGCAGGGGATCGGTGCCGGATTTGTTCCTTCCGTTCTGAACACCGGTATTTACGATGAGATCTTTACCGTTACCACAGATCAGGCATTTACCACCGGACGCCTGATCGCTCATAAGGAAGGTATCCTGGTAGGAATTACCTCCGGTGCGGCACTGTATGCCGCAGCACAGATCGCAAAGCGTCCCGAAAATGCCGGCAAAACAGTCGTAGCATTGCTTCCCGATTCCGGTGACAGATACCTGTCCACCCCGATGTTTGCAGAAGCTTAAGGCATTTCCTAAGAACTTTACAGACTTGCATTCTTGTGTTAGAATGTATGGCATGGTACTAGGAATTCAAGGAATTCGCGCTTTTCTCCCCTTAAAAGCACGAACCTGGAATGGAGGAACTTATGGAACCGATCATTCAGATCAAGAATGTAACAAAAACTTTTATAGGTAAGGATAATCAGGTAGAGGCCCTGAAGGGCATCAGCCTGGATATCAACAAGGGAGACATCTACGGCATCATCGGTATGAGTGGTGCCGGAAAGTCTACCCTGGTGCGTTGCCTGAACTACCTGGAGAAGCCCACCACCGGAACTGTTGTGGTAGAGGATCAGGATCTTTCGACCTTGACAGAGGCGGAACTCCGCAAGGTGCGGACGGGCATCGCTATGATCTTTCAGCATTTTAACCTGCTCATGCAGCGCAGTGTCCTCGACAATGTGTGCTTCCCCATGGAGATCGTGGGTGTGAAAAAACAGGCAGCCAGAAAGCGTGCCATGGAGCTGCTTGAGATCGTAGGACTGAAGGAAAAGGCAGACGCTTATCCTTCCCAGCTCTCCGGTGGACAGAAGCAGCGTGTGGCTATCGCAAGAGCATTGGCCAACACTCCGAAGATCCTGCTGTGTGACGAGGCCACCAGTGCACTGGATCCCACCACGACCAAGGAGATCCTGAAATTATTACAGGATATCAACAAACAGTACGGTATCACCATCGTGATCATCACTCATGAGATGGCTGTGGTACAGGAGATCTGTTCCCATGTAGCCATCATCGATGCCGGAGAACTGGCAGAGCATGGTACTGTGGAGGAGGTATTCTCCAGACCCCAGTCCGCAGCTGCAAGAAAGCTGGTGTTCATGGTGGATCCCAAGGCAAAGGAAATGTCCGGCAAACGCTGCATCCGCATTGTTTTCACCGAGAATTCTTCTTTCGAGCCTGTGATCGCCAATATGGTGCTGGAGTGCAAGGCTCCCGTTAATATCCTGTTAGCGGATACCAAGGACATTGGCGGTATCGCCCATGGACAGATGATCCTGCAGCTGCCGGAGGATGAAATGGCAGCGAACAAGATGATCCATTATTTACAGGAGAGAAAACTGGAAGTGGAGGAGCTGAAAGACTATGTGGGATAACGCAACGATTATGATGCTGGTGGAAGGCACCTTTGTTACTTTGTATATGACCCTTGTTTCCACATTTATGGGGTATGTACTCGGACTTCCTATGGGAATTGCCCTGGTGATCACTGCACCGAAGGGACTGCGTCCGAACAAGATCATTTATAAGATTCTGGATGTGATAGTCAACATTGTGCGAAGCATTCCGTTTTTGATTTTGTTGATCATGATCATCCCTTTGACCCGTATCATTGTAGGAAAGAGCTACGGTCCGACGGCTACCATCGTTCCTCTGACTCTGGCAGCGGCACCGTTCATTGCCAGAATGGTGGAATCTTCTCTGTTGGAGGTAGATCACGGAGTAATTGAAGCAGCACAGAGCATGGGAGCTAACCTGTGGACGATCATCTGGAAGGTTATGCTGGCAGAATCCAGAACCTCATTGCTTGTGAATGCGACCATTGCACTGGGAACAATCTTAGGCTACTCCGCTATGGCAGGTGCCGTAGGTGGAGGCGGACTCGGTGATATTGCGATCCGATACGGTTATTATCGTTACCAGACCGATATTATGCTGGTGACAGTAGTATTGTTGGTACTGTTGGTACAGCTGCTGCAATATATCGGAATGACGATTTCCAAGAAATTGGATAAGAGAACCCGTTAGGGAAAACGAAAAGATTGAGGCAGATGTAAGGCATCTGATTCAATAGACTAAAATTTTTTACCAAAAGATTTAGGAGGAGAAGTATTATGAAAAAGAAAGTAATCGCTTTGATTGCAGTTGCAGCATTGTCCGTGAGCGCACTGACCGGCTGCGGAAGCAATGAAACAGCTGCGCAGACCAGCGAGGCAGCTGCAACAACAGCTAACCAGGAAACCGCTGCCCAGACTACCGAGGCAACAGAAAGCAAGGAAGTAGCTGACACTGATACCACTATCAAGGTAGCTGCAAGTGCAGTACCTCATGCAGAGATCCTGGAGGCAGCAAAGCCTCTGTTAGCGGAGCAGGGTTATACTCTGGAGATTCAGATTTTTGATGACTATGTACAGCCTAATTTAGTAGTAGAGTCCGGTGATTTCGATGCAAACTACTTCCAGCATATTCCTTATCTGGAGAGCTTCAACGAGGAGAAAGGTACCCATCTGGTAAATGCCGGCGGTATCCATTACGAGCCCTTCGGACTGTATCCCGGAACTGAGACCAGCTTAGACAACATTGACAATGCAACTATCGCAGTACCCAACGATACCACCAATGAGGCACGTGCTCTGTTACTGTTACAGGATAACGGTTACATCACCCTGAAGGATGGTGTGGGTCTGACTGCTACTACCAAGGATATCGTAGAGAACCCTCACAACATCACCTTCGTAGAGCTGGAAGCAGCACAGGTTCCCAGAACCCTTCCAGAGGTATCCTTCGGTGTCCTGAACGGCAACTATGCTATGGAAGCAGGCCTGACTGTTGCAGACGATGCTCTGCTGTATGAGAGCGATGATTCCGAAGCAGCCGCTACTTATGTAAATGTAATCGCTGTTAAGGAAGGCAACGAGAATCTGCCTAAGATCAAGGCACTGGTAGATACCCTGAAGTCCGATGAGATCAAGCAGTTCATCAACGACAATTATAACGGTGGCGTTATCCCTTACAAGTAAGGTGAAGTGCCAGTAAAGTAATGCGAAAATCCGGAGAGCATTCCGAGGAATGGGAGGAGATTTTTCCGAACAGCATTCGAGTGGATGCTCTCCAGATTTTTCTGTTGTTTCCACAAATCCTATATGAACTATAGGAAAAAGAAAAATAAAGAAAAAATAAGGTAGAATCTGTGGAAACCATAGAAAGATCGGAGCAGTTTTGAACTGCTTTGGAATAAGCAGGCTGATATTAAAAGTGAAACAGAGCAGGAAGATGCTCGGAAATGAGGATAGGATGAAAATTTCAACCAAAGGAAGATATGCAGTACGTGTCATGCTGGATCTGGCATTGAACAACAACGGAGAGTGTATCAAGGTAAAAGAAATTGCTGCCAGACAGGGGATTTCCGAAAAGTATCTGGAGCAGATCATTGCTGTTTTGAACAAGGCAGGTTATGTAAAAAGCGTCCGTGGTGCCCAGGGCGGTTATCGTATTGCCAAGGATCCGGCAGATTTTACCGTAGGAATGATCTTACGACTGACGGAAGGCTCACTGGCCCCGGTGGCATGTCTGGAGGAAGGCGCTGACATCTGCGAACGATGTGATACCTGTGAGACTCTGGAGGTATGGCAGGAATTGTATGATGCAGTGAACAAGGTAGTGGACGGAGTCACCATTGCGGATCTGGTGGAACGACGGAACAAGCGCCTGGAGAATCTGGATTACTCCATATAAAGATAGGAATAATAGAAGACAATAACGCAGCCCGACAGGAGATCCTGCCGGGCTGTTTTTTGGGTTTGCAAAGAATGAAAGGGGGTCATTCCTGCAGAAAATGTTAACCGGGGGAATGAATGGTTAACAACTCAAGTATATCGAGAGAACTGCCCATTGTCAACGAATGCCGTATGTCGGTTGACAAACTTTCATCGACAAATATCGCGTAATTCGGATTTTTCATACATATAGTTATAAAAACTACATAAAACAGCATAAAACACCACGAAATGAAATATAATAACAAAAACTCATTGCTTTTTACTCCACAACGTGGTAAGCTAAACTCTGCAAACAAGTAGAAAGGTGTATGCGAGAATGAGCGAAGCATTTCATATTATATCAGACGGTTCCTGTGATCTTCCCATGGAGCTGACCAAAGAAAAAGACATTACGGTAGTTCCTTTTTATGTATCTTTTGAAGAGGGGAAATACCAGAAGGAAATGATAGAGATCGGTGTCCGTGAGTTCTATCAGGAAATGGTGGATCACCCGGATGTATATCCGAAGTCTTCCATGCCTTCCGTGCAGGATTATGTAGATGCATTTCTTCCTTTTGTCAAGGTGGGAATTCCCATCATCTGCATCTGTATCACAACCAAGTTCAGCGGCTCCATGCAGTCTGCTCTGAATGCAAAAGCGATCCTGGAAGAGGAATATCCCAATGTACAGATTTATGTCTGCGACTCTACTGTGAATACCGTATTGCAGGGCATCTATGTATTGGAAGCGGTACGCCTTAGAGATGCGGGGAAGAGTTACCAGGAGAGTATCGACCGCCTGAATGAGATCAAGAGCTCCGGCAGAATCTTTTTCACCGTAGGAAATATGGAATATTTAAAGCACGGCGGACGTATCGGCAAAGTAGCCAGCGTGGCCGGCAGCCTGCTTGGCATCAAGCCCATCATTACCTTAAAAGAGGGAGAAATCTTCCCCTCCGGTATCGGCAGAAGCCGTCGCAAGACGGTAGATAAAAATATCGATCTGCTGTTAGCATATTTTGCAGAGGAAAAGGCAGATATTGCCAATTACAACGTCTGCGTGGGATATGGCTACGATTATGAAGAAGCCGTAGAGTTCCGCGACAGACTGGCAGGCAGACTGAAAGAAAAGGGATACGACATCGACACCATTCCCATCTTCCAGATCGGTGCCACCATTGGCGTACACACCGGACCTTATCCGTTGGGAATCGGTGTCGTGAAGAGAGCTATTTAAAATTTATTTCACCCTGGCAGGCATTTAATAATTCCTGCACATTTTCAAAAGCATAGTCCGGCAGATATTGGGTATTCGGCTCCCCCTCTGGAGTCAGAATATCCTTTTTTTGTGCCTCGCCGGTGAAGAGAACACAGGTGTCCACACCACCGTTGATGCCGCAGGCAATATCGGTGTACAGACGATCGCCAACCACCAGAGTCTCCTCGGGAGTGAAGCCGGAGACTTCAAGGCAAAGCTTTACGACCTCTTTGCTGGGCTTGCCCAGATAGATGGGCTGTTTGTCTGTGGTGGCGGTGATCATGTCGCAGATGGCACCGCAATCGGGGATAAAGCCGAAGTCGATGGGGCAGCGCAAATCCGGGTTGGTGCCGTAGAAAGGAACATCCTGGGTGAATAAAACCTTGCAGACTTCGGTAAGTTTTGCATAATTTAATTCACTGTCATAGGCAACGACCACGCAGTCAATGCCGTCCTCGCAGACCTCGGTTACCAAGAGGCCATTCTTTCGCAGTTCCGCCACAAAAGAAGCGGTTCCCAGCACGAAGATTTTCTTGTCTGCATAATTCTCCTTCAAAAAACGCAGCGTCATATAGCCGGAGGTGATGAAATGATCCTCCGTGCTGTCCAGGTGAAATGCATCGTGGAATTTTTTCACATAGTCCAGTCCGCTTTTTGTGGAATTGTTGGTAATGTAATAAGCCCTGCCGCCGATGGCCTGAATGTAGCGGAGAAGATCCGCACTTCCCGCATACAAGGTATCGCCTACGGCAATGGTGCCGTCGATATCGAACAGGAAAAGCTTTTTATCTTTCAGACGAGCCAGCTTTGCGGCATCGCTGTAAATGTGCTTCGGGTCAAAAGTATCCATAATTATCCTCATTTCTAAGCATCAAACGCTCAGGTTCATGTTAGCAACGAATATCCCCACTGTCAAGGAAAAGACGGCTTCTGGAGGGAAACGTGAGTGGAATTGCGGAGGCATTTATGGTATGATGGGCATAGGCATGAGCTGTGTTGCCTGTGGCTCTTATGGAATTCGACAGATTGCATACAAGATTGCGCAAGGGACATGGGAAATAGGATGAAGTGATTTAACGACTACAATTAAAAAGGACAACATTACGGTTATGGACGAAAAGAAAGATAAAGGTTTACAGGGAAATGAGAAAATAGAGGAGGCAATTCTGGCATTACAGCAGGAGCCGACAGAAGAACTTCTGGCGCATGCTCTGACGGTGGTGCGCAGACGTATGCGGGAGCAGGGACAGCTTATCGTGGCGGTGGAACCGCCCTCAGCAGATGTGCAGGAAGCGGTGACACAGGCCGCCGGAACTGCCATGCGCCTGCAGGCGGTGCAGACCTCCGATGGGAAAAAATGGTGGTCGGCCTTCACCGGATTTGAGGAAGAATTAAAGGGAAGCGGCAGCGTAATGTCCACTTTTCTCACGGATATGGAGCAGCTGTTCCGCATGACGTTGACTGCCGATGGTATCGAGGGTGTGATCCTGAATCCCTGGAACCGGACGTTGATGCTGGACAAGCGGTTCCTGCATATTATTCTCGGAGAATAGCAAAAGAGGGAGAAGCGGAGCATGACAGAGAGCTATGAACTGCCCGTGCTTTTTACGGACGATGAATGCAAGGCTTATGCCGCATGGGGCATGAAAAAAGAAAAAGTACTGATGCCGTTTGCCCTGATCACTATACTGATCTATATGGTAGCAACCGTGCTGGTAGTGATGAAGGTCTGGGGTGTGCGGGAGAGTGACCATCTGCTGTTCCAGATGCTGTTGTGGGGTGACTGGATTCCGGAACTGACGGGAGCGCTGGCGGTTTTCATGACGATCCTGTTACTGGGACCGTTGAACTTTATACTGGATAAATTATGGAAAAAACCGGCAGAGCCCATGTGGCTGTGTGTAGTACCGGAGGGTGGGACTGTGAAGGTCACTGCCGTGAGAGGTCTGGAAGGTAATCCTCGTACACCGGCAGAGACCTATCCACTGACGGAACTGGAAACCTTTTTAAACCCGGCGGACAACACGATCTGCTATCAGAAGAAATGGTATCGGATCGGGGAAAATACCATAGAAAATATTTATCCGCCAGAAAAACAGCATCCATGGATGGATCACCCGGAAAATAAAGCCAGCGGCATCATCGATGTACAGAGACTTATGGAGATCCTGAAAGGGTACGAAGCGTCTCTGAAGGCTGCCCGGAAGGAATGTGAATGGATGGAAAAGCACGGCGGATAGAACGAATAGATGACAGAAAAGCGGATAAAAATTATGACCGGGATAAGATGGCATAAGACAAATTAGGAAATAGGCAGACAAAATGATAACAATCAGAAAATTTGAAGCAAAAGATGTAGCAAGAATGGCAGAAATCTGGAATCAGGTGGTAGAGGATGGCGTGGCATTTCCTCAGGAGGAAGGACTGACAGGGGCAGAGGCCGCAGAATTTTTTGCCGCACAGACGGTAAGTGCTGTGGCAGAGGATGAACAGGGCAATGTGAAGGGACTATATATTCTGCACCCCAACAATATCGGCAGAGTAGGGCATATCGCCAATGCCAGCTATGCAGTGGACAGAGCCTGCCGGGGAGAGCATATCGGCGAACTGCTGGTAAAAGACTGTCTGGAGCAGGCAAAAGCAAACGGTTACCGCGTATTGCAGTTCAATGCGGTGGTGGCTTCCAATATCCATGCGTTCCATCTATACCAGAGACTGGGATTCGTGGATCTGGGCATTATTCCGGGAGGCTTCCTCAATAAGGACGGTGTCTACGAGGATATCCATGTGATGTACCATAATCTGGTAGAAGATTAAAAAGATGTGACTTCCGGTGATAAATTATTTAGATTGCAGATGGTGTCCTGAAAATGGGACAAAAAATATAGATAATAACAGTAGGACTGACAGGAAAGGGAAAATATGAAACTGATTTCATGGAATGTGAACGGGCTGAGAGCCTGCATGCAGAAGGGATTCCTGGATTTCTTTCAGGAAACGGATGCAGATATTTTCTGCTTGCAGGAGACAAAATTGCAGGAGGGACAGATCGCACTGGATCTGCCCGGATATCATCAGTATTGGAATTACGCAGAGAAAAAGGGCTATTCCGGCACTGCAATTTTTACAAAGGAAGAGCCCATACAGGTGACTTACGGCATCGGCGTGGAGGAACACGACCATGAGGGCCGGGTGATCACTGCAGAGTATTCGGAGTTCTATTTTGTGACAGTCTATGTGCCGAACGCCCAGAGAGAGCTGACGAGACTGGAATACCGCATGCAGTGGGAAGCGGATTTCCTGGCGTATCTTAAGAAGCTGGAAGAGAAAAAGCCGGTGATCTATGCGGGAGACCTGAACGTGGCGCATCAGGAAATCGACCTGAAAAATGCGAAGACCAACCGTGGCAATGTGGGCTTCACTGATGAAGAGAGAGCCTGCTTTTCGAAGGTACTGGAGAACGGATTTATCGATACGTTCCGCTATTTTTATCCGGACCTGACCGGGGTGTATTCCTGGTGGTCTTATATGTTCCAGGCGAGAGCAAAAAATGCCGGATGGAGAATTGATTATTTCGTGGTATCGGAGTGTCTGAAAGACCGGCTGGCGGATGCGAAGATCCACACGGAAATTTTGGGATCGGATCATTGTCCCATTGAACTGGATCTGAAATAAACGGACAGCATAACGGAGGAGACTTATGAGCTTACGTTTCTGTTTTGGCCCTTCCGGGTCGGGCAAAAGCCACAGAATCTATGAAGAGATCATGCAGCGGGCGGCAGAGGAACCGGGCAGGAATTTCCTGATCATTGTGCCGGATCAGTTCACCATGCAGACCCAGAAGGATCTGGTCATGCGCAGTGACCGGGATGGCATCCTGAATATCGATGTCCTGAGCTTCGGCCGACTCAGCCACCGCATTCTGGAGGAAGTGGGGACCAAAGAGATGCCGGTACTGGATGACACCGGCAAAAGCCTGGTGCTGCAAAAAGTGGCGGCGGATCTGAAGGAACAGCTTCCGGCCATGGGAAGTCTCCTGCACAAGCAGGGCTATATCCATGAGGTGAAAAGTGCGATCTCCGAGTTCATGCAATACGGTATCAGCACACAGGATATGGACAAGCTGATCACCAGTGCACAGAAACGTGGCGCGCTGGCCATGAAACTGAAAGACTTAAAGACTCTGTACCGGGGCTTTCAGAATTATATCAGGGATCATTTTATCACCACCGAGGAGACACTGGATGTATTGCGCAGATCCCTGTCCAAATCAAAGATCTTAAAGGGCAGTGTAGTGGTGTTTGACGGCTTTACGGGATTTACTCCCATACAGAACCGGCTGATCCAGGAACTGATGCGTGTGTGCGCAGAGACCATCGTTACCGTGACCATTGGAGTGGGAGAGGATCCGTATAAAATGGATGGTGAACAGAAGCTGTTCCATCTGAGCAAGAAGACGGTGGCGGATCTGGAAAAGCTGGCAGCGGAGGCAGAGGTAGAGCGGGGAGAGGATCTCTTTGTCAAGGGGGGGCCCAATCGCTTCGCCAAGGCACCGGCATTACACTATCTGGAACAGAATCTGTTCCGGTATCAGTATGAACCGTATGCGGGAGAACAGCAAGAGATCCATATGTTTGAAGCCCTTTCCCCCAGAGAGGAAGTCCACCAGACAGCGCTGTACATCCGGCACCTGATCAGAGAGCAGGGGATGACCTACCGGGACATTGCCGTGGTCATCGGAGATCTGGAAGGATACGCTTCCTATGTAGAAACAGAATTCGGACAGCTGGAGATCCCATGTTTCCTGGACCGTACCAGAGGGATCGTGCTGAATCCCATGATCGAATATATCAAGAGCGCATTGCAGCTGTATATTAAGGATTTTTCCTATGATACGGTGTTTCATTTTCTGCGCAGCGGCATGGCGGATATTTCCAGAGAAGAGATTGATGAGCTGGAAAACTATGTGATCCGCACCGGGGCGAGAGGCTATCGGACCTATAGCCGTCTGTTTACCCGCAGAACGGAAGAACTGCAGGGAAATGCGGAGGGGAGCGAACAGGCGGAAGAGAAGACCATGGAGCGTCTGAACCGTATCCGGCAACAGTTCATGGATGCGGTGGAGATTCTGCACATGGGAAGCCGGGAAAAGGCTGGAGACTATGTCAGCCATTTGTACGATTTCCTGGAACAGAATCAGGTGCAGCAAAAGCTTTTGAACTATCAGCAGCAGTTTGAAAAAGAGGGAGACTTATCCAGAGCCAGAGAGTATGCACAGATTTACCGGCTGGTCATGGATCTGTTGGATCAGGTCTATGAACTGTTGGGAGAGGAAGAAATCTCCAGACAGGAATTTGCGGATATTTTAGAGGCCGGTTTCGGCGAGATCACTGTCGGTACGATCCCTCAGAGCGTGGATCGTATCGTGGTGGGCGATATGGAGCGAACCCGTCTGAAACAGGTGAAGGTATTGTTTTTCCTGGGAGTCAATGACGGAAATATTCCGAAAAATGCTTCCAAGGGCGGGATCATTTCGGATATGGATCGGGAATTCCTGATTGAATCCGGGACAGAGATGGCACCCAGCCCGAGACAGCAGATGTATATCCAGAGATTATATCTGTATCTGAATATGACCAAGCCCTCAGAACAGCTGTATCTGTCCTATGCCAAGGTAAACAGTGAAGGAAAGGGCATAAGACCTTCCTACCTGATCGATACGGTGCGGAAGCTGTTCCCGGCAATGAGCGTGGAGTATCCCCAGAACCGCAGCCGACTGGAACAGATCGAGGGCAGACAGGAAGGTGCCAGATATCTGGCGGAGGAACTGCGGGAATATGTGGAAGGAACCCTGCCGGAAGAAGAGAGGCAGGACTTCTATCTCATGTACCGTGCCTACGAGGCGGATGCGGCTGGCAGAGACCTGCTGACCCGGGCGGCATTTCGCAGATACAGGGAGAGCGGTCTATCCAGGATCGTGGCCAGAGCATTGTACGGACAGCAGCTGGAAAACAGTGTCAGCCGTCTGGAAACTTATGCTGCCTGTGCCTGCAGACACTTTTTGCAATATGGTCTTTCCCTGCAGGAACGGGAAGAATTCGGCTTCGAGGCTTCGGATATGGGTACGGTATATCATGCAGTACTGGAAAACTTTGCAGGAAAACTTGCAGAATCCAACCTGACATGGTGGGATTTTACGGAGGATTTTGCAGCCAAAGCCGTCAAAGAATCCGTGGAAGCCTATGCGGCAACCTACGGGGAGACGGTATTATACAGCTCTGCGCGGAATGAATATGCCATTACCCGCATGAGCAGGATCCTGACCCGCACAGTGCTGACCTTGCAGAAACATTTGAAACAGGGCAGTTTCCAGCCAGATGATTATGAACTTTCTTTCCGGTTTGCGGAGGATCTGGACAGCATTCATGTGGATCTGTCTGAGGACGAGAAGATGCATTTGCAGGGACGGATCGATCGTATCGATGTGTCGGAAGATACAGAGCATGTCTACGTCAAGGTCATTGATTATAAGTCCGGCAACCGGAAATTTGATCTGGCGGCATTGTATTACGGTCTGCAGTTGCAGCTGGTGGTATATATGAATGCAGCCATGGAGATGGAGAGCCGAAAGCATCCGGACAAGGAGATCGTTCCGGCGGCACTTCTGTATTATCACATCGATGATCCCACCATAGAGACACCGGTGGAGCTCACGGATGAGCAGATCAATGAACAGATCCTTGCAAAGCTTCGTATGAACGGTGTAGTAAACAGTGATCCTGGGGTCGTGGAGCGGCTGGACCGCTATATGCAGGATAAGTCTGTGGTCATTCCGGTGGAGAAGAAAAAGGATGGAAGCTTCAGTGCCAGATCCGGTGTCTTAAGCCGGGAGGAGATGCAGCTGATATCTTCTTATGTAGATGCCAAGATCCGCAGCATCGGGCGGGAGATCCTGGACGGAAAAATAGCAGCCAATCCCTATGAGAAAGGCAATGAAGAGGCTTGTACTTATTGCGCCTATAAAAAGGTCTGCGGTTTCGATGGCAGTATTCCGGGCTATGAGAAGAGACAGCTGGAAGATCTGGATAAGCAGGCGCTGATGCAGCGGATGCAGGAGACCGTGGAAGCTTAGGGCAAAGGGTGCCCGGCGGGAGTGTGTGCCTGACAGGAAGCTCGAAGAGAAAGCGCCCGCTGCCCGGAGGAACAGGACGGCAACAGGAGAAAAGAAACAGGAACAGAGGTAGCGTATGGGAATGAATTTTACCCCGGAACAGCAAAAGGTAATCGAACTGCATAACAGCAACATTCTGGTATCGGCGGCCGCAGGAAGCGGTAAGACGGCGGTACTGGTAGAGCGTATCATCCGTATGATCTGTGAGGGGGAGCATCCGGCGGACATTGACCGCCTGTTGATCGTGACTTTCACCAATGCGGCGGCTGCGGAGATGCGGGAGCGTATCGCAGCCGGGATCGCCGCCAGACTGGAAGCGGATCCGGGGAACGACCATATCCAGAAGCAGTCCGCCCTGTTACACAATGCCCAGATCACCACGATCGACAGCTTCAGCCTGTTCCTGATCCGGAATCATTTTAATGAGATCGGTCTGGATCCGGATTTCCGTGTGGCAGACGAGGGTGAGATCAAGCTGTTGCAGCAGGAGGTGCTGGGACAGCTGCTGGAGGATGCCTATGCTGGGAAATTTGTTCCGGATGATGTTCCGACGTCCCGGGAAAACCGTGACAGCGGAGCAATGATACCGGAGGAAGCGTCAGGGAATGATTTTGCGGAAGAAGTTCCGGGAAAACGTGACAGGGAGGACCCATCCCGGGAGGCACGGGAACGTTTCCACGCCTGTGTGGAATATTTCTGCCCCGGCGGCAGAGAGAGCGTGCTGGAACAGCATATCCTGAACCTGTCCCGCTATGCCGGAAGTTTTCCCTGGCCCGCAGAATGGCTGGAAGAGCGTAAAAACGATTATGCGGCGGGAGATCTGGATGCCCTGCTGCACAGTGATTACGGACAATATCTGGCAGAGCGTGTGAGCCGTGTCCTGCAAGGGTGTCTGGAAAAACTGGTGGAAGTGAAAAAGCTGTGTGAGCTGCCGGACGGTCCATATATGTATGGAGAACTGACAGAAGCGGAGAGCGAACAGCTGGAACGCCTGGCGGCCTGCAAGGATTTGAAGGAACAGGCAGCAAAGGTTCCAGCAGTGACTTTCGGCCGTCTTTCTTCCAAGAAGGATGAGAGCGTGGATCCCGCCAAACGGGAGCTGGCGAAATCCATCCGTAATAGCGTAAAAGACACGCTGGCGGATCTGACGGAACAATATTTCAAGACACCGTTAGAGTTGGTGGTGGAACAGGGAAAAGCCTGCAGGGAGCCGCTCCGGATGCTGCTTAACCTGGTACTGGAATTCGACAGAAGGCTTCTTGCGGCCAAACAGGAGCGACATCTGATCGACTTTTCCGACATGGAGCACTATGCGTTACAGATTCTGCTAAAACGGGAAAAAGTGGAAGAGACCGGCGATGCAGGGACGGACAGCACCGGTGATACAGGAATGGATAGCACCGGTGTGAAATATGACATTGTGCCAAGTGACGTGGCATTGGAGTATCGCCAGTATTTTCAGGAGATCCTCATTGACGAATACCAGGACAGTAATCTGGTACAGGAATATCTGTTAAGTGCCATCTCCGGGGAAGCGGAGGGACATTATAACCGCTTCATGGTAGGTGATGTGAAGCAGAGTATTTATAAATTCCGTCTGGCCAGACCGGAACTTTTCCTGGAAAAATACGACACCTATCAGGAGAGTGGGGATCTGTGCCGGATCGACCTGGCGAAGAACTTCCGAAGCCGTGTGCAGGTGGTGGATGCGGTAAACGATGTGTTTTCCCGCATCATGAGCCGGGAGATCGGCGGCATTGCCTATGATGATAAGGCAGCATTGTATCCCGGGGCCACATATCCCGCCACAGAGGATCCTGCATACGGCAGTGAACTATTACTGATCCGTAAGCCGGAGAAGGGGGATGGTGCGGAAGGCGGCAGCGGAGAACAGCGCCCCGACGGGGCAAGAGGTCCCGTGGACTATGACAACGTAAGACAGCTGGAAGCACTGGCTATTGCGGCACGTATCAAGCAGCTGAAGGGCAGTCTGAAAGTCATGGAGAAGGCTACGGGAGAATTGCGCCCGGTGCGGTACTCGGATATGGTGATTTTGCTTCGTACCACCAGTGGCTGGGATGAGGAATTCAAGAAAGTACTGGAACAGCAGGGAATCCCTGTCTACATTACATCCAAGACCGGATATTTCGGGGCCCTGGAAGTACAGGAACTGCTGCAGTTTTTACGAGTGCTGGACAACCCGAGACAGGATATTCCGCTGTTCGGCGTGATGCAGTCGATCTTCGGAGGCTTTACCCAGGAAGAAATCGCCCGGATCCGCAGCGGAAGCAAAGGGCATTCCCGGAAGAGAATGACACTGTATGAGGCATTGAAAGAAGTGGCGCAGAGGGGACGGATGGCGGAAGCGGGAGAAGAGGCAACAGCGGGCGAAAGCGCCGGGGAAGAAACCGCCGGGGCCGGACAGTACTGGCAGCGCGCATTGGAAGCTGCAACAGTACCGGAGGACATGGAACCGGAGACAGAACTTTCCCAAAAGGCAGATACTTTCTTACAACGTATTGATCATTACCGTGATCTGACTCCCTTCACCTCCATCCGCGACCTGCTGCAGCGGATCCTGGACGATTACGATTATCTGAACTATGTGACGGCACTTCCTGCTGGTAGCAAGCGCCGGGCCAACGTGGAGATGCTGCTGACGAAGGCTTCTGCTTTTGAGAAGACCAGTTATTTTGGACTGTTCCATTTCATCCGTTATATGGAACAGTTGGAAAAATACGATGTGGATTACGGTGAGGCGGATACCCTGGACGAAAATGCCGATGTGGTGCGGATCATGAGCATCCACAAGAGTAAAGGTCTGGAATTCCCCGTGGTATTTGTCTCCGGGCTGTCGAAGCGTTTCAACATGCAGGATGCGAACCAGTCCCTGATCGTGGATATGGATCTGGGCGTAGCGGTGGACTATGTGGATTCCGGCCGCCGCATTAAAAATAAGACCCTCCGCCGGGCCGTTCTGTCAGCGAAAATGAAGGAGGACAATCTGGCGGAGGAACTGCGTGTGCTTTACGTGGCACTGACCCGTGCCAGAGAAAAACTGATCCTGACAGCGGTGTTGGATAAGGCGGAGGAAAAATGGGAGCTGTCCCAGATGACAGGACAGGAGAAGCTGACCTATCTGGATTTCTGTGAGGCGGGGAGCTATATGGATTTTCTGCTGCCGATCCTGCCTAAGACAGGAATTGCAGTAACAACGCTGGGAACAGAAGACCTGGCGGCAGAGGAGATCAGGGAACAACTGCGCATGGGAGACCGCAGGGAACTGTTGCAGCGTGTGACGGACGGCGAGACTCCTTTGCCTGGGGACCCGGAGGAGAACGAACGAAAGCTTGCGAAACTGCGGGAGCGATTTGCCTATGCCTATCCGTATCCCGGCCTGCAGAAGCTCTATACCAAGACCACGGTATCGGAACTGAAGATTGCGGCCATGGCGGAGAAGGATGAAGCGGCATTTCATACCTTCGAAGAAAAAGAAGTGGTGCCTTATATCCCGGCTTTCCGCAGAGAACAGGAAAAGGTCAGCGGAGCCGTCCGCGGTAACGCGTTCCACCGGACCATGGAACTGTTGGACTTTTCTTATCTGTTTATGGAATCCGGACTATTTGCCGGATGCCCTGGGACTTATGAGGAATACCGTCAGGGCCTGGATACGGACCGGTTACAGGAACGTCTGAAGGAATTCCTGCAGCGGGAGACAGCTTCCCTACGACTGACAGAAGAGTATGCGCAGGCCGTAAGCCTTCCCAAAATCCGGCATTTTCTGGAACAGGAGCTGGCCTACCGCATGTGGAGAGCTTTTGAACAGGGCCTTTTGTACAGAGAGCAGCCCTTCGTGCTGGGCATTGATGCGAAGCGCCTGGATCAGGACCTTCCTGAAGGGGAAAAGGTTCTCATTCAGGGTATCATCGATGTCTTCTTTATAGAAAACGGAGAGATCGTCCTGCTGGACTACAAGACCGATGTGATCGATTCCCTGCAAGCCCTCTGGAACCGCTACAGCGTCCAGATCCAATACTATGAGGAGGCACTGACGAAGCTGATGCAGCTGCCCGTGAAGGAGAGGATCCTGTATTCCTTCTATCTGGAAAAATACGAGTAAAAAAGCCGGAGTAAATGGAGGTTTCATATGAGTCAATATTTTGATTTATCAATAAGAAGGATTGAGATAAAGAAACCAAAAAGAGACTTGAAACCTGTTATTAAATTACAGGATGAAGTTAATAAGACTTTGTTGCATGATGAATATTATTATCCTACAGATGAAAGAACTATACAGGAATGTTTGGATGGTGATTATATCTTATTAGGCGTATATAATAAAGATAAGCTTATTGCAGCAAGCTTTGCATTTGAAGGTGGTTTGTTCTTCTCTAAGCCTATTACTGATTGGATGGAAATTCCTGGCAATAAAATTATGTGTCATGAATTCGTTGTGGTTGATATGGAATATAGAGGTAATGGTATACAGAAGAGATTCATGGATGCTACTATAAGAGAAGCTAGACAGATGGGTTATGATACTATTTGGTGTTGTGCTCATCCTAATAATACTCCGTCTGTATGTAGCATAGAGAGTACAGGCTATAAATTTGCCGATCAGTTTGTTGTAGATGGCTGGCCTAGGAATGTTTATTACAGAAGTACATCTATACAGAGATAGCAATTATTTAGAGAGAGTATAAGTTAAGTATGGCATGGTATGCAGAACGAAAAAGAAAATGTTGGTATTGTATCTGTGGTGTAGAAATGAAGTAGGATGACAAGGTGGAAATCCGGTTTCGTGTGAGGGATAACGGTATCGGAATGAGTCCGGAGTTCCTGCCGCACCTGTACGATCCGTTCTCCCAGGAGCGTTCCGAGGAAAACATCACGGAGAATCTGATGGATGCCAGAATTTTACTGGTGGAAGATAACGAGATCAACATTTATGTGGCCCAGCTGATCCTGGAAAAAGCCGGATGTGTGGTGGAGATTGCAAACGGTACCTATCATTGCCATGACAGCGGATGCTTTTGAAGAGGAGAAGAAAAAGACGCTGGAGGCCGGAATGAACTATCACCTGTCCAAGCCCATCAACCCGAAGACATTGTATAATATCCTGTCGAACCATCTGACCGGAAAAGAGGCATAGAGATCAGAGATATAGAACCCAGAGATATTAGAATCATGACATGTAAAAAGGAGGTATCCGTGGCGGATATCTCCTTTTGTGTTGCCTTAACTGCTTACGATATAAAATTAAGCGGTGATCACGGTGCCGGCCTTGCCCCTGATGGCATCCTTGACGTGATCCATGGAAGTGATCAGAACCTTTCCTGCTGGAACCTTCTCCAGATAAGCAATGGCTGCCTCGATCTTGGGAAGCATGGTGCCTTCCTCGAACTGACCTTCTGCCATCAGTGTCTTGGCTTCCGCAACGGTGAGAGTCTCCAATGCAGTCTGATCCTCTTTGCTGTAATTTTTATAAACGCAGGGAACACTGGTCAGGATGATCAGCTCATCACAGCTTAAATCGGAAGCAAGCTTACCTGCAATGGCATCCTTCTCAATCACAGCGGAGGCACCCTTCAGCGCATGCTTCTGCTCGATGACGGGAATTCCGCCGCCACCGCAGGCAATAACGACCTGATCTGCGGCTGCCAGAGCACGGATGGCTTCGATCTCCACGATGTCGATGGGCTTGGGAGCAGCAACGACACGACGGAAGCCTTTACCGGGATCTTCCTTGACATAATTGCCCTTTTTCACTTCGATCTCGGCGTCCTCTTTGGACATGTAACGGCCAATGACCTTGGTGGGCTCATAGAAAGCCTCGTCATAAGGGTCTACGGTTACCTGGGTGAGGATGGTGCTGACCGGCTTGGAGATACCGCGGTCCAGCAGCTCTGCCCGGAGAGAGTTCTGGATATCGTAGCCAACATAACCCTGACTCATAGCGGAGCAGACACACATAGGTGCGGGGGTATAATCGATGTAGACACGACGCAGCTCTGTCATGGCCTTGTGGATCATGCTGACCTGAGGACCGTTACTGTGGGTGATGGTCAGCTGATAATCAGCCTCCACCAGATCTGCCAGTGCTTTTGCGGTTACTTTTACCGCATCCCACTGCTCGGTAGTGGTATAGCCCAGGGCATCATGTCCCAGAGATACAACAACTCTTTTTTTGCTCATAAGATTACCTCTCTATATGTATTTTTCCTAAAAATTTCTTTGTCAGAAGATGTAATCAGTATAACATATTTTCTATGGAGTGTATAGCAATTTCTATCCTTTACATCCCGTGCCGCAAAGTAATATAATGATACAGAGTCAAAGGTCATAACTCGTTCCTGCCTGAAGGAAGAGAGCTATGCCTTATTGACCCGAATGGGTGTAGAATCAATGGCAGGAAGGAACAGGAGCATTATGCAGAAAAAAGAACGTATGGCAAATCTGGAGGTATTGCGCTGTGTGGCAATGATGATGGTGGTCGTGTTGCACTATCTGGGCAAGGGAGGATTGCTGCCGGATCTGACGGCTCCGCTGTCCGCACAGGATACCGTGGCATGGCTGCTGGAAGCATTCTGCATCGTGGCGGTCAATGTCTACATGATGATCAGCGGCTACTTTTTATGCGAAAGCTCCTTTAAATTGAGCAGACTGCTCACGCTGTGGGTACAGCTGTGGCTGTATTCTGTGGGAATCGGTGTGCTGGCGGCGGTGACGGGGATCGTTCCCGCGGCGGAAGTCAGCACTCACTATTATCTGACCCTGTTGTTCCCGGTGACTATGGGACATTACTGGTTCCTGACAGCGTATCTTTTCTTATATATATTGCTCCCCTTTGTGGGAATGGGACTGCGGCGGATGACGAAGCAGCAGTTTCAGGTGGCATTAGTACTGCTGTTTGTCACCTTCTGCCTGTTAAAATCTGTGCTGCCCTTCCGGCTGGAAGAAGACGGTAAAGGCTATGATTGTCTCTGGTATCTGTGTGTATTTTGCGCGGCGGCTTACCTGCGCCGATTTGGAATCCCGTTTTTACAGAAAAAATCCCGGGCATTATTGTTGTATCTGATCGGTATCTTCGGAACCTTTGGAGAAGCCATGCTTTTGCACCTGTTTTATTTGAAAACAGGCAGTATGGAGCTGATCCTGAAGATTCCGTATGAGTATAACCATATTTTCCCGTTTCTGGCTTCACTGGGGCTGTTCTGCCTGTTTTTGGACAGCAGCATACAGGGAAAGATCGGCAGTGTGGCGGTGAGGATCGCGCCCTATACGCTGGGAGTGTATCTGCTGCATGAAAATCTGGGTGTGCGCTATGCCTGGCAGAAGTGGCTTGGTGTGGAGCAAATCGACGGTGTACTGCCGTTGCTGTTGTGGATGGTACTTGTTGTTGTGGTAGTATTTGTACTGGGAATTCTGGTGGATTTTGTGCGGAAAGCTATCTGCGACGGACTGCATAAGATATTCCTGCATATCCGTCCCTATCGCAGTCTGACAGAGAAAATACGGGACGTAGATACTATGTTCAAAAGAGAGGTAATGGAGTGACAGAGATAATAAAAAATAAAAAAGCGGGTATTGACAGTCAGAGACGTCTCTGGGAATTTGTATTCGTGGCAATCCTGGTGCTGTATCCTCTGCGGCATATTGCCTGGGGACTGGATCTGTGGGATACCGGTTACGGCTATGCGAACTTTGAATATATGGGGACGCAGCATATGGATCCCATGTGGCTGTTTTCCACTTATCTGACCACAGCCATCGGACATTTTTTCAGTTTGCTGCCCGGGGCCGGGACTTTGATCGGCATGAACTTTTATACCGGACTGAGTATCAGTCTGCTGGCGGTGCTTGGGTATTATTTCTGCACGAAAGTACTGAAGATCCCGGCACTTCTGGTATTCCTGGGAGAATTTACGGCGGTGAGCTTCTGCTGGTGCCCCACGGGCTCTTTTTACAATTATGTGACCTACGTGTTCTATCTGGTATCGGTGGTCTGTCTGTATCTGGGCCTTGCCCGGGGGAAAAAGGGGTGGCTGTTTGCCGCCGGAGTAGCGCTGGGCTGTAATGTGCTGTCCCGATTCTCCAATCTGCCGGAGGCGGCCATGATCGTGGGCGTGTGGGCTTACGGAATCATCTGCTGGCTGGAAGCGCGCAAAGAGATTGGAAAGAGTCTCGGTCAGGCTGGGGAGACGACAGAAACTGCGGAAAAAATAAAAGCGCGGAAAAAGGCAGCGGGGGTGAAAATCCGTAAGAAATTATTACAGGATACCGGCATGTGTCTGGCAGGGTATCTGACGGCACTGCTGGTATTATTCGGTTATATCCAGATCCGCTACGGCATGGATGAATATGTGAAGGGCATTCTGCGACTGTTTTCCATGACGGAGGTGGCAACGGACTATACGGCTGCATCCATGATCATGGGCATGTTCGACTGGTATTTTCAGAATCTGTACTGGGAGATCCGGATGTGCGTGTTCCTTGTAGTGGGGATTGTCGCTGTGGGAGTATTGGAACTCATCGGCTCCTACGTGAGAAAAGATACAGTAACAAAGGTTCTGCGGATCCTGGAATGGGCGGGAAGTATCGCACTGGCGGCTGTGATGGTGTTCTGGCTGTACCGCCAGGGCTTCTGTGCCAGAGAATATACGAATTACGGTGCCATTATCTGGCCCGGAGTGACGTTTTTGACATTGACTCTGCTGGTGACCCTGTGGCGGATCTTTACGCCCTCCGCGCCGAGGGAAGAAAAGCTGATCAGCGGACTGATCTTCCTGATCGTATGGATCACTTCCCTGGGCAGTAACAACAAGCTATACCCCAGCATGAACAATCTGTTTCTGGCATTGCCCTATATGTACTGGCAGTTCTACAGGTTCTGCAAATATGTTGGCAGCTTTCGGTGGAAGCGGATCACCATATCTGCTATGCCGGTAAAATGTCTCTTGGGCGGTTTCTTTCTGTTGTTCTTTGTCCAGGTAGGACTGTTCGGCAGAAACTTTGCATTTGCCGAAGGTACCGGCATACAGGATATCGATGCGCAGGTGACGAATAATGAGACATTAAAAGGTGTGTGGATGAGCGAGGAACGGGCCGGATGGATGCAGGGGATCTCAGAGTATGTGAATGAACGGGGACTTGCCGGAAGAGATGTACTGATCTACGGACAGATCCCGGCGCTGTCTTATTATTTACAGATGCCTGCAGCGTTCAATCCTTGGCCGGATCTGGATTCCTACCAGAGCGGACAACTGGAACAGGATATGCTTAAGATGCAGGAGCGGATGGATGCGGATGCTTCTTATCGCCCGGTGGTACTGTTGGAGAAGAAATATGCCGTGTATCTGGAAGCCGGAGAGAATGCACTGGAGGCCTTGCAGCCCACGGAAAAAGAGCGCAGCCTGATCGTGGACAATCCCAAGCTTTTGCTGATCGGAAAATTCATGGAAGATTATGGGTATGAGAAGACTTTTGAAAATGAGAAATTTGTGATCTATGAATAGAGTCATGGAGTTGTGTAGAGCCAGCCGTGTGCAGAAAAATCCCCGGAAGAAGAAAATCTCCGGGGATTTTTGAGTGTTATGATGTTATAACAACTGTAAGCCGTTCTCTTTTGCAGTCTCCATCACTTCATCGGACCACAGGGAACACTGTACTTCGCCGATATGAGCTTTTCTTAAGAAGAACATACAGATACGGGACTGACCGATACCACCGCCGATGGTAAGGGGAAGCTCGCCGCCAATAACTGCCTTGTGATAAGGAAGTTCTGCACGCTCAGGGCAGCCGGCCTTCTGTAACTGGTCTAACAGAGCCTTCTTGTCTACACGGATACCCATGCTGGACAGCTCCAGAGCAATGTCCAGAACCGGATAATATACCACGATATCGGCATTCAGCGCCCAGTCATCGTAGTCCGGTGCACGGCCATCGTGAGGCTTGCCATTCTCTAAGGTCTCACCGATCTGCATGATGCAGACAGCGCCTTTTGCCTTGGCAATGTAGTATTCCCGCTCCTTCGGGGAGTAGTCGGGGAACATCTCTGCCAACTCACTGGTAGTTACAAAGAAGATGTCATGAGGAAGGATTTCTTCGATGTAGTCGTAATGGATGGACATATACTTCTCGGTCTTGCGAAGAACCTTGTATACGGTGCGGACGGTCTCTTTCAGAGTCTCCAGATTCCGCTCTTCCTTCGTGATGATCTTTTCCCAGTCCCACTGATCCACATAGATGGAATGGATGTTGTCGGTCTCCTCATCCTGACGGATGGCACTCATATCGGTGTAGAGACCTTCGCCGGGCTGAAAACCGTATTTCTGCAAGGCATAACGCTTCCATTTGGCCAGAGACTGTACGATCTCTGCTTCACGGTCTCCCTGTGCTGCAATATGGAAATTCACGGGACGCTCCACACCGTTCAGATTATCGTTCAGTCCGGATGTAGGATCCACAAATAAGGGAGCAGATACACGCAACAGGTGCAGACGCTCTGCTAACAATCCCTGGAAAAAGTCCTTCACTGTCTTAATGGCAACCTGTGTCTCGTACAGGTTCAGCTGAGACTTATAATTTTTAGGTATGACAATATCTGACATACTGACCTCTCATTCTGCCGCCGGGCGGCGTGTGTTACAAAATATTCCTATATTATTTAACTGCGAAATGCACGATTTTGCAAGCCTTTTTTCGGAAAAAATAACCACTTGCAAAAATCGAACATATGTGCTAATTTGAATATATACAAGAACAAACGTTCTGATTCTGGAAATTTTCGGTAAAAGGCGGTGATAATGTGGAATATCTTATACAAAACGGGGAATTGTCCATCATGCAGAAGCTGGAGATCCTGACCGATGCAGCCAAATATGATGTGGCCTGTACTTCCAGTGGAGTGGAACGTAAGGGCGACGGGAAGCACATGGGGAACTGCACGAAGGCCGGGATCTGTCACAGCTTTTCTTCGGATGGCAGATGCATTTCTTTGTTGAAGATTCTGATGACCAATGAATGTATCTTCGACTGTAAATATTGTCTGAATCGAAAGTCCAATGATGTTCCCAGAGCCACCTTTACCCCGGAGGAGATCTGTACACTGACTATGGAGTTTTACCGGCGTAATTATATCGAGGGACTGTTTTTAAGCTCCGGTATCATACAGGATCCTACTTTTACCATGGAATTGTTGTATCGGACCATATGGCTGCTACGGAATCAATACCATTTTAACGGCTATGTCCATGTAAAAGCGATTCCGGGAGCGGATCCCGAGCTGGTGGAGCGGATGGGGTATCTGGCAGACCGTATGAGCGTGAACCTGGAGCTGCCCACGGCGGAGGGGCTGCGGACACTGGCACCGAACAAGCACCGGAAAAATATTCTGACGCCCATGCGGCAGATCCAGAACGGAATTCATGCGAATAAGGAGGAACTGATCCTGTACCGCAAGAGCCCTGTTTTCGTGAGTGGCGGGCAGTCTACCCAGATGATCATAGGGGCAACCCCGGAGACGGATTATCAGATTTTAAATGTAGCAGAGAATCTGTATCAGAAGTTTGAGTTAAAGCGTGTGTTCTATTCCGCTTTTGTGAAGGTCAATGAGGACAAGAGCCTGCCGGCGCTTCCCGGGGGGCCGCCGCTTCTGCGGGAGCATCGTCTGTATCAGGCAGACTGGCTGTTGCGGTTTTATGGGTTTAAGGCGGAGGAACTGTTGGACGAGAGGAGACCGTTTTTTAATGTGATGCTGGATCCCAAGGAGGACTGGGCGGTGCGGCATCTGGAATGTTTCCCGCTGGAGATCAACCGGGCACCTTATGCAGATCTGCTTCGGGTGCCGGGGATCGGCGTGAAAAGTGCCAGACGGATCCTTAGTGCCAGGAGGAGTACAAAGCTTACGTTTCAGGATCTGAAGAAGCTGGGCGTGGTGATGAAACGGGCTGTTTATTTTATTACCTGTGGTGGCAGGATGATGTATCCCACGAAGCTGGAGGAGGACTATATCGTGCGGAATCTGACGGATCCGAAGGAACGGATCCGGTTCGGCAGCGATGGCATGAGTTACCGGCAGATGACCTTGTTCGATGACGGGGTGTTTTCGACAGGGGTTCGGCAGGAGGAAGTGCTGCCTGCAGCAGTGGGAGAACTGTAGCGCACAGCGTACAGGGAAGCATTTCCTGACTGCCTGCATTGGCAGGTAAACGTAAGGTCCTGTACCGGTAGATGACGGCCGTTTGCAGAAGCAAGGCAATGCAAAATGATAGGTTGACAGAGGCAGAAGGGGAAGAGAACAGAAACAGCGGGAGGTGAAACTTATTATATGAAAATATATCATTGTGAGGATTCGTTAGAAGGGATATTCACTGCCATTTATAATACTTATGAAGATCATTCTTCCGTTCGGGACACCATGGTCACGACCATCGAGGAGAATCTGTTGTTCTCTGAGTCTGTGGAGGTGGTGCCGGATCCGGAGAAGACGATCAAGGTGATCCGTACGTTAAAGCGCAGATTCGGGGAAGCAGATTATGAGACCCTGTGTCTGGCACTGGCATCGCCGAAGCCGGAGAAGACACAGGCGGTATACCGGACCATTGCGAAGGGACTGACTGAGAAGTGTACGGCGGGGCATCTTATGGATGCCATTGCAGACACCTATGTGAACCAGACCTTCAGCCTGGCAAGGGCAGCTGGGAATGAATATCATCATCTGAAGGGGTTTGCCCGGTTTGAGGAACTGGAGAATACGATCCTCTACTCGAAGATCGCACCGAAGAACAATATCCTGACCTTTTTAATGGTACATTTCGCCGACCGTTTTCCCATGGAAGATTTTCTGCTGTTTGATGCGGGTCGATATCTGTTCGGGGTACATCCCGCCGGGAGACCATGGTATACGCTGCAGGGGAAGGATGCCTGGGAGAGAGTACAGTCTGAGACGGATAAGCTGTCTGCGGCGGAGCTGCATTACCGGGAACTTTTCCGCTCCTTTTGTCATACAATAGCTATAAAAGAGCGGGAAAACAGGGAATTACAACGAAATATGCTGCCCCTCAGGTTCCAAGAATATATGGTGGAATTTCAGTAGATTTCGCCAAATTGGGATTTATATTTTACCGCGGTAACGCAACAAATATACAAAACGCCGAAAAGGTTTTCCATACGGCGAACATATATTGTGAAAATGATAACAGAGTGGTAAAAATGCCCAAAATGTGCGTTTTCTGGAAGAAAAAAACCGCTTTACATTTGGGGATGGTTGGCTATAATAGTAATGATTTCAGATGTGAGGGGAAAGTACCCGGTGTATTATTTTACTTACGATCGAACTTACTATTGAAAGGAAGGAACAAGAAATGTTAAAGACGATCCGTTTGACACCTGAAGACGTGAAGCATTTTGTTGATGTAGCTTCAAAGTGTGATTTTGATATTGATATATGCTATAACAGATACGTAATCGATGCCAAATCATTCCTTGGAGTGTATGGATTGGATTTCACGAAGCCGTTGACCGTGTCCTATGACGGCTACAATGATAAATTCGAAGAGATGCTGAAGCAGTGTGCGATTGCATGTTAATGCACTGACAGGTCAGTATTTCTCTACAACAGAATGTCATTTGACTACCCAGGTAAGATAGAGTACTATTTACCTGGGTAGTTTTATTATATGATGCTAGAGGCAAAGGTCTAAATCCACTTGAGCTTGCTCATAAGTGGATGAAAGACCTTTAGCCCCGCCCCCAATATGAGCATATCGTGGGATGTTAATCCCACGATATGCGAATAGTGGGGAGGCTTGTGAGAGTGCGCAGCACGAAACAAGCCGTAGGCATCTGGGTATCGTAGGGACTTGTTTGAGGGAGGTGAAGTTACATGGCAGGAGAAGTCAGAATATCGGTACGTAATCTTGTAGAGTTCATCCTGCGCAGTGGCGACATCGACGACAGGAGGCAGGGATCCCCGGAGAATGCCATGCAGGAGGGCAGCCGGATCCACCGTATGATCCAGCGCCGTATGGGTGCGGAGTATCAGGCAGAAGTGGCATTAAAATACACCCATCCCACGGAGGACTATGTCATCATCGTGGAAGGCCGGGCCGACGGCATCATCGAGCAGAATGGAGAGACCACCATCGATGAGATCAAGGGAACCTATAGAGATCTGTCGAAGCTGAAGGCACCCTTGCCTTTACATATTGCCCAGGCGAAATGCTACGCCTATATGTACAGCCTGCAAAAGGAGCTGCCCTATATCCGGGTGCGGCTGACCTATTGCAATATAGAGACGGAAGATATCCGCTATTTTTATGAAGATTATGAATTCGTCAGACTGGAAGTCTGGTTCCAGCAGCTGATCAGTGATTACCGCAAATGGGCGGACTATACCTGGCAGTGGAGAGAATTGCGGCAGCAGTCCATTGCTGAGCTGCAGTTTCCCTTCGACTATCGGGATGGACAGAAAGAGCTGGTCAGCTATGTGTACCAGACCATTTATCATAAGAGAAAATTATTTATTGAAGCTCCTACGGGAGTCGGTAAGACCATATCCACGATCTTTCCCACGGTAAAGGCCATGGGAAAGGATATGGGAGACAAGCTGTTCTATCTCACCGCCAAGACCATCACCCGGACGGTGGCGGAGGACACTTTTTCTCTGTTGCGGGAGAAGGGACTGCGATTCAAAAGTATTATTCTGACAGCGAAAGAGAAGATCTGTTTTCAGGAACGTACTGAATGTAATCCAGAGCAGTGCCCATATGCCAAAGGTCATTTTGACCGGATCAATGATGCAATTTATGATCTGTTGACCCGGGAAGAGAGCTTTACCAGAAGCAAAATAGAAGAATATGCCCTGAAATATCGGGTATGCCCTTTTGAATTCGGACTGGATCTGAGCCTGTTCGCTGACGGCATCATCGGAGACTACAATTACCTCTTTGATCCCCATGTGTATCTGAAACGTTTCTTTGGAGATGGCAGTCAGGGTAATTATGTATTTCTGATCGATGAGGCACATAACCTCTTAGAGCGGGGCCGGGAGATGTACAGTGCACCGCTACGGAAGGAAGATCTGTTGGAACTCAAGCGGGAGATCAAACAGACAATCACGTCGGAAATGGAAGAAGCAGCCCAGAAAAAGCGTGATAAAGACGGGATTTCCGGGCAGATGACATTAGAAATGACAGGCATGTCAAAACAACTGCCACAGGAGATTACCCTGGAGGAAACAGACGGTACCGATTCTCTCTATGTAAGGGGACACAAAGGGAAAAAGTCTGACGGAAAGAGTACCTTTGTGCGGGAAGGCTATGCGGAACGGATCAGCCAGCTGTTGGAGAAATGCAACGCACAGCTGCTGTCCATGAAGCGGGACTGTGACGGGTACCGGCTGGTGGATGATATTGACATGCTGGTGCAGCCCTTGACCAGACTGCACGCTGTGATCAGTGATTATCTGGAGGAGCAGGAGAAGATCAGCCTGGAAGTACGGGAGAATCTGCTGGACTTCTATTTCAAGCTCAGTCATTTTCTGGATATTTACGAGAGACAAGATGAAAACTATGTGAAATATACCAGATTGTGTGAGGATGGCAGCTTTGAACTGAAGCTGTTCTGCGTGAATCCCAGAGAAAACCTGAAGGAATGCATGCTCAGAGGACGCAGTACGATCCTTTTTTCCGCTACCTTCCTGCCCATCCAGTATTACAAGAACCTGCTGGGCGGTGAGAAGGAGGATTACGAGGTGTATGCCCACTCGGTGTTTGATCCCGAGAAGCGTACCATACTGATCGCCGGGGATGTGACTAGCAAGTTCAGCAGAAGATCCCAGGAAGAATACTACAATATTGCCCGTTACATTCACGAAGTGGTGAAGAACCGGCACGGCAATTACATGATATTTTTCCCGTCCTATTCCTTTATGAATCATATTTACGAAATCTATGAACAGTATTTTATGACAGAGGAAGAAGAATGTCTCGTCCAACAGGAATCCATGAATGAGGAAGAGCGTGAATACTTCCTGAATCGCTTCCGGGGCAATGAGGAATGTGACCTGCAAAGTCTCATCGGTATGGAGATCGAGGAGGAAGAGGAGCAGACGCTGATCGGCTTCTGCGTGCTGGGGGGAATCTTCGGAGAGGGCATCGATCTGAAGAGGGACAGTCTGATCGGAGTCATTGTAGTAGGAACCGGACTGCCCCAGGTAGGCTGTGAGCGGGAGATCCTCAAGGGCTATTTTGATGAGGACGGAGAGAACGGCTTCGATTATTCCTACCGCTATCCGGGAATGAATAAAGTATTGCAGGCGGCAGGCCGCGTGATCCGGACGGCGGAGGATGTGGGTATCATTGTTCTGCTGGATGATCGGTTTCAGCAGTATTCCTACCGGAGATTATTCCCCAGAGAGTGGGAACAGGTGCAGCCTGTGACCGTGGATACGGTAGCCAAAAAGGTGGAGCGCTTCTGGGATGCCTGGTTGTGGCAAAAGGGATGATTTTCAATGTGATACACGAGTTGATATCCGATATGACAATCCACATAACCACATATGACACATGTGTATATGTGGATAAGTCGGTGGATTTTGTGGATTATTTGTGGTTTTACACAGAAAAAACGACAGACGGTTCAAAAATGGTGTATAATAGCAAAAGAACCGTTGTGGATAAAAAAACAAAACGGTACTGGATCAGTCAATGAAAGGTATGGTGACTAATATGTGGGCTTATGAAAGTGTTTTTTATCAGATCTATCCCATGGGATTCTGCGGAGTTCCTTTTGAAAATGACGGAGTACAGAGACATGAGATCAAACGTGTGGAGGACTGGATCCCCCATATGCAGAAGCTGGGAGTGAACGCGGTATATTTCTCCCCGGTATTCGAATCGGATACTCATGGTTACAATACCAGGGATTACCGCAAAATTGATGTAAGACTGGGAACCAATGGAGATTTTAAGGAAGTATGTGATGCATTGCATGCGGCAGGAATCCGGGTTGTGTTAGACGGTGTGTTCAATCATGTGGGCAGAGGCTTTGCCCAGTTCCAGGATGTGATCCGCAACCGGGAGAATTCACCGTATGTGAACTGGTTCTACCGGATCGACTTCGGTGGCAATTCCAATTACAACGACGGACTCTGGTATGAGGGCTGGGAAGGCTGCTTTGATCTGGTGAAGCTGAACCTGCAGAACCCGGAGGTAGTGAATTACCTGTTAGACAGCGTGAAGGGCTGGATCGATGAATTCGGTATCGATGGTCTGCGTCTGGATGTGGCGTACAGCCTGGATGAGAACTTTGTCAGAAGACTGCGGGAAGTGACCGGTGCCTACAAGCAGGATTTCTTCTTATTAGGGGAGATGCTTCACGGAGATTATAACCGCCTGATGAATGATCAGATGTTACATTCTGCGACGAACTACGAGTGCTATAAGGGACTTTACAGCAGCTTCAACAGTATGAACATGTTCGAGATCGTGCATTCCCTGCTGCGCCAGTTCGGACCGGAGAACTGGACACTGTATAAGGGAAAACACCTGCTGTCTTTTGTGGATAACCACGATGTGACCCGAGTGGCCAGCATTTTGAGTAATGAGAAGCATCTGCCCCTGATCTATGCCATGGCATTCGGAATGCCGGGAATCCCCTGTGTCTACTATGGAAGCGAATGGGGCTTCAAAGCCAGAAAAGAAGATGGAGACCCTGCACTGCGTCCCTGCTTTGACAAGCCGGAGTGGAACGGCCTGTGTGACTGGATCAGCAGATTGGCAGAGGCCAAGAAGCATTCCGAGGCACTGAATTACGGAGCCTTTCGTTCGGTACTGTTGACCAATAAGCAGTGTATTTTCGAGAGAAAGTCGGAGCACGAGAGAGTACTGGTGGCTATCAATGCAGACGGAGAAGACTTCATGGCACATTTTGATGCCGGCTGCGGAACGGCGGTGGATCTGATCACCGGAGAGAAACATGACTTTGGCGGCGGCAGTCTTCTGCCTGCGTACAGTGCGTATTTCTGGCTGATGGAAAACTAACGGAGAATTTATTTATGAAGGTACTGATCTTATCCACCGGAACCGGTGAGGGACATAATTCTGCTGCAAAAGCGGTGAAAGAACAGTTTGAAAAACGGGGCATTCCCTGTGAGTTGGCGGATGTACTTAATTTTGCTTCGGACAAGGCCAGCGCTTACGGACGCCGGATCTACATCTGGAGTACGGTCCGGGCGAAAAAGGTGTTCGCAGGAGCGTACCGGGTAGGCAGGGTCATTTCGTCTGCCAGATTAAAGTCACCGGTGTATTTTGCCAACGCTTTGTATGCGGATAAGCTGTGCAGCTATATCACAGAAAACGGATATGATACAGTGGTAATGCCGCATCTGTTCCCGGCTGAGGCAATGACCTGGCTGCAACGACAGCATAAGCTGGAGGTACAGACTTATTTTATTGCCACGGATTATACCTGTATTCCTTTTACCGAGGAGACAAAGGTGGATTACTATTTTATCCCGCATGAGGAACTGGCAACGGAGTTCATCAAACGCGGCATCCCTGCGGAAAAACTGGTTCCCACGGGAATTCCGGTATCGGAGAGGTTCCTGAAGCTTCCGGAAAAAAGAGAAGCGCGAGTGCAGCTGGGGATTCCGGCAGATAAATCCTGTATCCTTATGATGACGGGCAGTATGGGGTACGGCCGTGTGGAAAACATGACGGCAAAGCTGGTGGAGCAGACCGGCGAGGATACCCATCTGTATATCCTTGGGGGAACCAATGAAGAGCTGAAGAAGACACTCCGTGATAGATATGCCGATACAGAGCGGGTGCATGTGCTGGATTTTACCACGGAAGCGCATCTCTATATGGCAGCGGCGGATATTTTGTTCACCAAACCGGGAGGACTGACCTCTACGGAAGCGGTGGCTGCGAAAGCTGCATTGGTACACACTAAGCCGATCCCCGGATGTGAGGATCGTAATGTTGCTTTTTTCACACAACATGGGATGTCTGTATCAGGAGATACGGAAGATGCCGTGATACAAAAAGGACTAAAGCTTCTGCGGGATCCGGAGGCACAGGCCGAAATGCGGAAGTGTCAGGAAAAATACGGAAAGCCTTATGCTGCAGACGCAGTCTGTGAATTTATCTGCGGACAAAAGGAAGCGGCGGAAGCAGCACAGAAGGAAGCTTAGGCACAGAGGAAAACGGCAGACAGGAGAGACAGATGATCATACGGGAACTGGGAATGACAGTCTTCGGATTGTTATGCGGAAGTATATTGTTCGGCAGGGTATTACCGAAGTGGATCAAAGGAATTGATGTCACTGAGGTCAGCAACGATCATAATCCGGGGACTGCCAATGCCATGAAATACGCAGGAGTGCCTGTCGGGATCCTGTGCCTGCTGGGAGATCTGTTAAAGGGAGCACTGCCGGTATACATGGCAGTTGGCATGGGGCTTGTGACAGACAGCTGGTTCCCGCTTATCATGGCGGCACCGGTACTGGGGCATGCCTATTCCCTGTTTTATCATGGGAATGGGGGCAAAGCCATTGCGGTATCCTTCGGCGTGTTGATCGGACTGGCACCGGTACAGCCGGAACTGCTGCTGTTGCTGATCATATTGTATTTGTCGGGGTCTGCCCTTCTGATCAGACCGCACACCAGAAGAACCCGTATCACTTATATCTTTTTTGCCGTGGGAGCAGCGGTTCTGTTGATGATACAGAGAATACCACGGCAGGTATTTTGGGGAGCACTTCTGATCTCTGCCATTGTGATCCATAAAAACAGTATCCGTCAGGAGTTTCTGGAGGAGTCGACGGAATCTTTGGAAAGTCTTTAGAATTTCTTACGGTTTCTCTATATTGACGCATGATATTATATGCCGTATAGTATAGCCACAGAGCAATACTATACGGCATATAATATTGTAAGGAAAGGCGGATAGCCGCAAATTTCAGAGAGGAGCGATAGGATGCTTTTTAATACAGGAGCAGCTCTGCTGGATGCTATCGTACTGGCGGTGGTGGCCCGGGAATCGGAAGGAACCTACGGCTACAAGATCACGCAGGAGGTCCGGCAGGTGATCGAATTGTCGGAATCCACCCTGTATCCCGTGCTTCGGCGATTACAGAAGGACGAATGTCTGGAAGTCTATGACCGGGAATGCAGTGGCAGAACGAGGCGTTATTACAAAGTCACCAGCAGAGGTTGGGCGCAGCTTCATTTATATGAAAGTGAGTGGCGCAGCTACAGCGATAAGATCACGGGATTGTTTGAAGGAAAACTAAGTGACAGGTCAGAGGCGTAAACAGGCGCAGATGGGAGAACATAGTAGAATGAATAGAACGGAGTTTATGAGGCAGCTGGAAAGTCTGTTGCAGAATATTTCCGCTACAGAGCGGGAAGAAGCGCTACAATATTATAATGAATATTTTAACGATGCGGGACCGGAGAATGAACAGAATGTTATTGAGGCACTGGGGAATCCGATGAAAGTAGCGGAGAATATCAAAAAAGACATTTTCGGGAATGGTTATGGAGAGAATAGCTGCCAGAAGATCAATGCCGAAACCAAAGCAATGATTCTCTACCCGGCATATTCCAATGAGGAAGACGGCGGCACAGAACAGCGCAGCTGGCAGAGCGATGCGTCACAAACTGCACAGGCACAGGTGGTATCTCCACAGAATAAAGAAGGAATGTCCACCGGTATGATCGTGCTGATCGTAATTTTATGTATTTTGGCATCCCCGGTGATCCTGGGAGCAGCTTCCGCCGGTATCGGCGTGGCAGCAGGGCTGATCGCCACATGGTTCGGACTGATCATCGGTTTCGGAGCAACGGCAGCAGCACTGATACTGATTCTGATCGCACTGGTGGCAGTAGGGATCATCAGTATGTTTACGCATCCCTTCGTGGGAATGTGCCTGATCGGTGCCGGACTGATCTGCGGAGGTGTCGGACTTCTGTTCCTGATGCTGACCGTGGCCATGGCGGGAATCGCTACACCGGCGATCTGTTGTTGGATCGGAGGATTATTCCAGAAAAGAGGTAAAAAAGAAGCATGAGAAAATTTATGAAGGGCTGTGCCATCACAGCGTTGATATTTATATTATTGGGACTGATCCTGGGAGTGAGCGGAAGCCTGGGGAATGGCTCCACGCATTTTTCGCCGGGGGAGATCCTGTCAGCGGTTACCCTGGGAAGAATCTCCGGAGAAGAGGTGGATGACTGGAGCAACGGTGTGACGGAGCAGATCCGGGAAAATATGGGCGATGTGCACTATGATCTGGAGGACAATGTGGATTATGACTCAGATTATGAAGTTAGGTCGGGAAAGATAGAGCTGTATGTTCTGGGGGATGACAGTCAGGGCATCACGGATCTACAGGTGCAGGCCGGTGGCTGTGTCATGAAGATTCAGGTGTCAGAGGATAACTGCTTCCGGGTAGAAGCCGATGGAATGCGAAAGTTCCAGGGATATGTGGAAGGCGGTACGATGGAGATCCGCGGAACCTCAAAAGTAAGCAGCAACAGTGAAGGTAATCTGGGCGGTTCCATCTGCCTGTATGTGCCTGAGGGATATTATTTTGAAAATACCTCTTTGGATCTGGGCGCCGGAAGCCTCAGTGTAGAGGAATTGCAGACGGGGGCGCTGGAAGCCAATGTGGGTGCCGGCAAGATGACGTTTGAGAAACTGGAGGCTGACCAGGTAGAGTTAGACTGTGGTGCCGGTCAGATGACAGTAGAAGAACTGAGCAGCCGCGTGGCAGAGGTGTCAGTAGGAATGGGATCCGTCCGTCTGAACGGAGATGTGACCGAACGATTGGACGGAGAGTGCTCCATGGGAGAACTGAAACTGACACTGGCAGGAACGCAGACGGATTTCAACTACGATTTAAGCTGCGGTATGGGTGAACTGAAAGTCGGTGATGACAGTTACAACGGCCTGGCACAGGAGAAACAGATCAACAACAACGCTTCTAAAAATATGGAGCTGGAATGTGCTATGGGCAGCGTTGTGGTGGAGTTTGAATAAAATACTGCCGGACAGCGTTACTTTTATATCGCAGCAGTAAAAAAGCTTCTTTCATTTGAAAAATTATTGTTATAATACCGCCTGAATGGAGTTACTATCCATCAGGCGGTATTTTTGAAAGTTCTATCTATGATTTGATAAAAATAATACCGCTTGGAGTATATTCAAAGCTAAAATTGAACTTATGATACCATGGGAGGTAAAAGTGAATACGGAAGACTCTAAAATTGTTATAAATGAAAAGGCACAAAAGGTAATTAGCTTTCATAGAGAAAAGTAGAAATCTGGCTTTTTTCGATCATCAGGAATGGATACTCAATATCCCAGACACTGTCTGTTAAATTTGAAAATATTTGTTTTTCTTGTAATATCTTTCTCTTAATTCGTAGTATATAAGTGAGGCAGAAAGGAAGTGATGATTTGAACGATAGTGAAATTATTGATTTGTTCTATATGCGCTCTGAACGGGCAATCATGGAGTTGGCGGCGAAGTACGGAAATGTCTGTAACAAGGTCGCAAAAAATATTTTGAACAATATCCTCGATGCAGAGGAATGTGTTAACGACGCTTATTTAGGAGCATGGAATACAATACCGCCTCAAAATCCAAACCCGTTGCTTACCTATATCTGTCGAATTGTTCGTAACCTCTCCATAAAAAAGTATCATGCGAATACATCTGTCAAGCGCAACAGCTTTTACGATGCAGCTTTAGACGAACTGGGGGAATGTGTATCCTCCTCTGAAAGTGTAGAGGAGGAGATTTCCGCAAAGGAGCTTACCCGGCAGATTGACTATTTTCTTGATACACTGGATGCAGAGAGTCGAATACTCTTTGTTCGTCGATATTGGTATGCCTATTCTATTTCGGAACTTGCAAAACAGTTTGGTCTGAAGAGTAATACCGTGTCAGTGCGACTTTCCCGTATTAGGGACAAACTGCGGGATTATTTGAAGGGGGAGGGATTTACAGTATGAAACGTGAAGATATTTCCGAGGCGGTTGGTAACATCAGCACAAAGTATATTCAGGAAGCAGCTCCCAACATACGGGTGAAGAAAAAGACGGTATGGGTGAAATGGGGAGTAGTTGCAGCAGTTTTTTGTTTCTTTTCTATGACTGTTTTTGCAAACAGTTTGTTTTCCTCCCTATCCGGAGATGAACTTTCTCTGTCTGCCACATATGAGGGAAATGGTGTAATTTCTGTTCAAGTAGAAAATAGGTCTGACAAAGAGCTTAATTTTCAATCGAAACTTAAACTAATGCGCTGGTCTACCAGCGAGGAAGTTAAACCGCTTTCGGGAAAGGTGTCTTTCAGCAACACCGGGATACCGGCTAACTCAAGCGGTACGATGGTAATTGATCTTTCAGATGCCTATGATATATCACTGTTGGAGACACCGATTTCGGATGATGATTGGTACTACTTGGTGTTGACAAATAACAACTTCTTATTTGGACAGGATTGGATGTGTACGGTTGAATTTGCAGAATCTGTCCCAACCGAAAAAGTTGACGTGGCGCCGATTACTCCGGTTGACGCTGATCCGGAACTGATATCAGAAATTATGGAAGAATTCAGACCATACTTTGAAAGCTACACTTTGGATATTAATGAAAGAAATCGGCTCGCTGGCGAATATCTGGAACATTGCCAGAGGGTGTTGGAACAAATGGATATAAACATCGTGCCCTCCGTGTCACCAAATGAGTTAACTTTGATTGACAGCGCCGAAAGAGTCCTTTTTGACCCTGCTGTGCCTGCGGATATGCAATTGCAGCTAACTGGTCTGCATCGCCGATCAACGGATGGGTATGACAAAATCATTGGCGCCTCCGCGGAAGAATGTGCGATGGTTTTAAGCGCCTACATCCCGCAGCACAAAGGTGAAATCGACGGCGGTGTGGATATTCCCTTGATTTATGTTTTCATATACGAAAAAAATGAAATTCATACCACGCAGGACTATGCCTTTATCCGCGGTCAACTTTTGACCTTTGAACAGATGGAGCAGTACAAGATCTATGAGGACGAACAGTATGTCTGCTATGATGTCAGCGATTTGTTCTATTCCGATCTTCGTCAGTATGTGGAAAGCATGGTTAGCCAAAGGAGCGACGTTTATTTTGACGAGCAGGTTTGGGAACGAGTTCAGAACATTTATACCTACTATCGGGATAACATGGGAACGCTTCTCGGTTATAGAACTAACACGGGGCGCGGAACAACAGAGAATGTAACCGGAAACGATGCATCAAGTAAACTGGAAAATAAGTCGAACACTTGTGATAGCTTACCGGAGTTTCACCTGACTATTGAAAGCTGCTACGATAACCCTAACGAACCTGTTGCAGATCAGAGTTATAATGTTGGTGAACCCAATTGGAATGACTAAATAATCCGCTCTGTCGGGCGACGGTAAAAGAAAAAGCCGTCGCCTTTTTTACAACAGCGCCGCCAGATACTTCTCAAACACCACGCCCTCCTGCACGGGCGTTCCCGCCTTTTCACTTCCGGTGATGCACAGACCTACGAAGTTCGCTGCCTTTTGCACGGAGGATAGTAAGGTCTCCCCGCGGACGGCATCGGCGGCGAGAATGGAGGCGAAGATGTCTCCGGTGCCGGGACGGGATGCTCCGGCAATGGGGGTGGAAACAGTGGTATAGACGCCGTCATCCCATAGGAAGTTCACCAGAGAATCGCCCTGCCGGATCCCGGTGATGACGATGGAGACAGTGCCAACGGAACTCCCGTCAGAACCACTGGCAGTAATGCCCGTGGAGGCTTCGTCGGATGTAATGGAAGCTGTTTGACAGATGTCAGTCAGCCGTTCACACAATCCGGACAGCTCCTGCATCGTCCATTCCCTATCCTTCCAGGGAGTCCCGGTCAGCAGGCAGGCTTCCGTGATATTCGGCGTGATAATATCCGCCAGAGGCAGCAGCTCCTTCATCTTCTGAACATGGGTCTCTGTAATGGAGGAGTAGGCCCTGCCGTGGTCTCCCATGACCGGATCCAGCAAAAACAGGGGCGGCCGGAACATTTCCACGAACCCCCGTACAATGTCGATCTGCTCTTCATTTCCTAAGAATCCACAGTATAACCCATCGAAGGTAAGTCCCAGTTCGTTCCATACTTTTATATAATCTCGCATATGAGAGGTGTAGTCATCAAAATGGCAGAGAGGAAATCCCAAATGGTTCGATAAAACAGAAGTAGGCACAGGGCATACCTGTACCTTCATTACGCTGATCACGGGCAGGGACACGGTGGTGGAGCAGCGTCCGAAACCGGCAATATCGTTGATCATAGCAAGGCGGGGAACGAAATCCCCGCCCTTTTGTGCATTTCTATCAGAAGTATCGAAATTAGATGTCATGGAATAATCCTGCTTTCTTCAGTGCCGGACGAAGTGCCAGATAGAATACGGAAGCACAGATCACAGCAACGATGGCGTTGACACCGGTAGTTACGGTGCTGATCTTGGCAAGAGCCTTGGAAATATCCTGAGGCACACCCAGCAGGTACATTTTATAGAAGTAACCAACCAACGGATCCGCTACCACGTTAAATGCCATACCGCAGGCAGAAGCAAGAATCGTTACGCCGGTCACATATTTTACGGAATGCTCTTTGCTCAGATGGAAGATCTTGTGAGCAACCAGTCCTACGATCAGACCGATGCACAATTTTAATAAGAAGGTCTTGGGGGCACTGGTTACATAAGCGGTGGTCAGATCGGCGATGGTCATGCCGATGGCACCGGCAAGTCCGCCCCAGTAACCGCCCAGCAGCAGAGCTGCCAGTACGCAGAATACATTGCCCAGATGGAATGCGGTCTTCTCGGGACCCACGGGAATGTCGATCTTGAAGAAAGCAAATCCGATATAGCACAGAGCTGCTAACAGACCTGCCTGCGCCAGCTTCTTCACATCCGCCTTCTGTGCGGGAATTACGCCTGCGATGGCATTGTACAATCCCTTGGCAGTTAACAGGATAGCGAAGAATACCAGAACCAGGCTATAGGAGTAAGGACGCTCTGCGGACAGCTTCTGGTCGGACAGAGTGGACTTCGAAGCGGTCAATTCATCCTTCTGCGCATTCAGGGAATCCAGATCACCGTCTGCTGTGCCGCCGGTGACTGCCTCGATGGAAGCTTCTACTTCCTCCAGCTGTGCCTTGACATCGCTTAACTGGCTGCCATAAGCAACGGATTCCTGATAACTGTTATTGTGGGTAATGACTGCCAGGACGATTCCCAGGATCAGGAGAATGGCTCCCGCAATCAATACACCGTATGATTTTTTCTTTTCCATGATGATGATCTCCTCTTTTAATTTCTTTTTCATAATTCCCATTTGTTCGGTGGGATATGTTAGGATTCAGTGTATAGAAAAAGTGGCTTGCTTAAAAGAGCCAGAATATGTTTTTTTTACCATGCCAGTTTATACATGAAAACCATACATTCTGAAGGAAAATTATGCAGGAAAACAAGATTTCCTTGACAAAGTCGGAATTTCTGTACTATATTTTTTATTAGTAATTAACCAAATCCAAAAGGCAATGACGAAGAGGAGTACACATTTCCCCTTACCAGAGAGAGCGGCTGCATGTATGCGCTGGAAGGCTGCTTCAAGACAGGAGTGTGGAAGGTAGCTTCCAAGCCGGAGAGCTGAGACCGGATATCCCGGGCGTAAGTTTTCACGAGTTATCCCCGTTACCGGATAGGACTTTGTAAGAAGTCACGAGGCAGCGCAAGCTGTGAACAAAGGTGGTACCGCGTTATTGACGCCCTTTGCTGACGAGAGTCGGCAAAGGGCTTCTTTAGTTTCAGGAGAATTTAAGGAGGACAAAATGAGCAAAGAATTAGCCAAGACCTATGACCCCAGCGGCATAGAAGACAGACTGTATCAGAAGTGGCTTGACAAAAAGTATTTCCATGCGGAGGTAGATCACAGTAAAACTCCCTTCACTATCGTGATCCCGCCTCCAAATATCACAGGACAGCTCCACATGGGTCATGCATTGGACAACACCATGCAGGATATCCTGATCCGTTATAAGAGAATGCAGGGCTACAATGCACTGTGGCAGCCCGGCACCGACCATGCAAGTATCGCTACCGAGGTCAAGATCATCCAGAAGCTGAAGGAAGAAGGCATCGACAAGCACGATCTGGGACGTGAAAAGTTCTTAGAGAGAGCCTGGGAGTGGAAGAAGGAATACGGCGGACGTATTATTAGTCAGCTGAAAAAGCTGGGCTCTTCCTGCGACTGGGACAGAGAGCGTTTCACCATGGATGAGGGATGCAACAAGGCTGTGACCGAAGTGTTCGTGAAGATGCACGAAAAAGGCTACATCTACAAGGGTGCCCGTATCGTTAACTGGTGTCCCGTATGTAATACCTCCATCTCCGATGCAGAGGTAGAATATCAGGAGCAGGCAGGACATTTCTGGCACATCAAGTATCCGCTGATGAACGAGGACGGAACGCCCAGCACCACAGAGTTTCTGACCTTTGCAACTACCCGTCCCGAGACCATGTTAGGTGATACCGCAGTAGCCATCCATCCCGATGATGAGCGTTACACCCATCTGCATGGCAGAAAGGTACTGCTTCCTATCGTAAACCGTGTGATCCCTATCGTTGAGGATGCTTATGTAGACAGAGAGTTCGGTACCGGTGTCGTTAAGATCACCCCCGCTCATGACCCCAATGACTTTGAGGTGGGCAAGCGTCATGATCTGCCTGTGATCAATATCCTGAACGATGATGCCACCATCAATAAAAACGGCGGCAGGTTCGAGGGCATGGACCGTTACGAAGCAAGAAAAGCCATCGTGGAAGAACTGGATCAGATGGGGCTGTTAGTAAAGATCGAAGACCATGTACACAACGTAGGTACCCATGACCGTTGTAAGACCACCATCGAGCCTATGGTAAAAGACCAGTGGTTCGTTAAGATGGATGAATTGATCAAACCTGCAAGAGAAGCAGTGAAAAAGGGCGAGATCAAGCTGATCCCCGAGCGTATGGAGAAGAACTATTTCAACTGGACGGATAACATCCGCGACTGGTGTATCAGCCGTCAGCTGTGGTGGGGACACAGGATTCCCGCATATTACTGCGATGACTGCGGTGAAGTAGTCGTAGCCAAGGAGATGCCGAAGGTATGTCCCAAGTGCGGCTGCACCCACTTTACACAGGATCCCGATACGCTGGATACCTGGTTCTCCTCCGCACTGTGGCCTTTTGAGACCCTGGGCTGGCCGGAGCAGACCGAGGATCTGAAGTATTTCTATCCTACCGATGTCCTGGTAACCGGTTATGATATCATCTTCTTCTGGGTGATCCGTATGATCTTCTCCGGATACGAGCAGATGGGAGAGAAGCCTTTCAAGACCGTATTGTTCCACGGACTGGTACGTGACAGTCAGGGACGGAAAATGTCCAAATCTCTGGGCAATGGTATCGATCCTCTGGAGATCATCAGCCAGTACGGTGCCGATGCACTGCGTCTGACCCTGATCACCGGCAACGCACCGGGCAACGACATGCGTTTCTACTATGAGAGAGTAGAGAACAGCCGTAACTTCGCCAACAAGGTATGGAATGCTTCCCGTTTCATCATGATGAACATGGAGCAGGCACTGGAGAAGACCGGAAAAGATATCACCACCCCTGCGGCAGCAGATTTACAGCCCGTAGATAAGTGGATCCTGTCCAAGTTAAATACTCTGGTAAAAGATGTGACCGACAACATGGATCACTTCGAGCTGGGTATCGCCGTACAGAAGGTATATGACTTTATCTGGGATGAGTTCTGTGACTGGTACATCGAGATGGTAAAACCCCGTCTGTACAGCACCGACGATGCAGTCAGCCAGAATGCGGCACTGTGGACGCTGAAGACTGTCCTGATCGACGCCCTGAAGCTGTTACATCCTTACATGCCGTTCATCACTGAGGAGATCTTCTGCACCATTCAGAATGAAGAAGAGTCCATCATGATCAGCAAGTGGCCGGAGTACAGCGAGGATCGTGCATTCCCCGCAGAGGAGAAGGCCATCGAAACCATCAAGGAAGCCGTTCGCGGTATCCGCAACATCCGTACTGAGATGAACGTAGCACCCAGCCGTAAGGCAAGTGTGTATGTAGTCAGCGAAAATGACGAGATCCGCAGGATTTTTGAGGAGGGTAAGCTGTTCTTCGCAAGCCTTGCTTATGCGAATGAGATCATGATCCAGGCTGACAAGACCGGAATCGCAGAGGATGCGGTATCCGTAGTGATCCCCGGTGCAACCCTGTACATTCCGTTTGCAGAGCTGGTAGACATCGCACAGGAGATCGAGCGACTGAAGAAGGAGCAGAAGAGACTGGAAGGCGAGCTGTCACGTTCCAGGGGAATGCTGTCCAATGAGAGATTCCTGTCCAAGGCTCCCGAAGCGAAGATCGCAGAGGAGAAGGAAAAGCTGGCAAAATACGAGCAGATGATGGAACAGGTGACAAAGCGCTTAGAACAGCTGGCATGATCTGCAACGAAACGTACAGAATAAAAAGAACGTAAAGCATAAGGAATACGATGAGATTCGGTAATGACATGATAACGTTTGAAGAAGCGGTGGCATATCTGAAGGATATGCCCCGCTTTACTGTTAAAAAAAATCCTGCGGACAGCAGGGACCTTAAATGGTTTTTAAAAAAACTCGGAAATCCGGAGAAGGATCTGCGGATCATTCATGTGGCGGGCACCAATGGAAAAGGCTCCGTCTGTGCCTACATGAGTTCGATCCTGCGGGAAGCAGGCTATCGCACGGCTGTATTCACTTCACCTCATCTGGTGGATATGCGGGAGCGTTTTGCCGTGAATGGTGAAATGATCTCAGAGGAAGCTTTTTTACAGGAGTTTCTTGCGGTATGGGACGCTTTGCAGGAGACCAATTCTGCTAATACTGGGGACGGGCAGCGAGGGGAAGAAGCGCCACAGGAATTCGTTCTCAACTTTTATGAATACCTATTCTGCATGGCATTACTCTGTTTTGCAGAAGAAAAACCGGATTATTGCATCATTGAGACCGGCCTGGGCGGAAGACTGGATGCCACGAATTATGTGGACAATAAGCTCCTGACCGTCATTACGCGGATCAGTCTGGATCATGTACAGTATCTGGGAGACACCACAGCGAAGATCGCTGCGGAAAAGGCAGGGATCCTGCGCCCCGGTGTTCCGGTGGTGTATCTGGACGGGGATGCGGATGCCAGTGCGGTAATTTGCCGCAAAGCGTCAGAACTTGGTGCGATACAGATACCGGTGTCGAAAAAGGACTATACTTTCCTTGGATTTCGGAAGAAATACATTGATTTTTCCTTGCGCTCTGAGTATTATAATTATATTAGTCTTACTTTGCATACCATTGCACGCTACCAGATGGAAAATGCGGCATTGGCAGTGCGGGCCGTGGAAGTGCTGTTTCGCAGTACGGACATGCCTGACGGCAGAATGTGTGCCGCATCCGGGTGTCCCACTGTGGAAGAGATCCGACAGGGAATCCTTGGCTGCTTCTGGCAGGGACGCATGGAAGAAGTACTTCCGGAGGTGTACGTGGATGGTGCGCATAATGACGACGGCATCCGGGCTTTTCTGGATACCGTGGAACAGGACGGCTGCACGGAGGGCAGGAGACTGTTATTTGGTGTGGCGGCGGATAAGGATTGCAGGCATATGATACAGAGGGTGATCACGTCGGGATTATTCGACCGGATCGCTTTTACGCATATGCGGACGGCGAGGTCGCTTTCGCTGGAAGAACTGAAAGGTTTACTGGCAGCTTATCCGGAAGACCGGTTTACTATGTATACGGAAGCGGATACGGCACTGCGGACGGAAGTCTCGGGCAGACAGCCAGGAGAACGGCTCTATATCGCGGGAAGCCTGTATCTTGTCGGGGAAATAAAGGAGTCTTTGGACCATGATCAATTTTGAAGAAGAACTGAAGAAATTTCATCCCAGTCTGGAAGTGGAAGACGCTGAGGAAGCTATCTACAATCAGGATCTGACCGATGCGGCGGATCTGTTGGTGAAAATGATAAAAGAATCCGAAGAAAAAGAAGAGAAATAAGGAGGGAGAGCATGTTTTGTTATAACTGCGGCTGCCATCTGTCAGAGCACGATTTCTGTACGTCCTGCGGAGCAGATGTATCCCTCTACAAGAAGATCATGTGTATGTCCAACCGTTTCTACAATGACGGTCTGGAGAAAGCAGGAGTACGGGATCTCACAGGTGCGATCAACAGCTTACGGCAGAGCCTGAAATTTAATAAGAACAATATCGAAGCCAGAAATCTGCTGGGACTGGTGTATTTTGAGACCGGAGAGGTCGTTGCGGCACTGAGCGAATGGGTCATCAGCAAAAATATGCGGCCTGAGAAAAATATCGCGGACGATTACATCAATATGCTGCAGTCCAATGCGGCCCGCCTGGATGCCATTAACCAGACCATCAAGAAATACAATCAGGCACTGGTCTATTGTAATCAGGACAGCAAGGATCTGGCTATCATCCAGCTGAAAAAGGTACTGTCCCTGAACCCGAAGTTCATCCGGGCACATCAGCTGTTAGCCCTGCTTTATATGGACAGTGAACAGTGGGACAGAGCGGAGAGAGAACTGCGTAAGTGCATGGACATCGACCGCAACAATACGCTGACCCTGCGGTATCTGAAGGAAGTTGAGATACAGCTGACTCCGGACGAGAATAGCAAGCAGACCGGACGCCGGAAGAAGGATGATGCGGTTCGCTACCAGAGTGACAATGAGATCATCATTCAGCCTTTGAATGTGAAGGAGCAGAAGAGTGCAGGTCTCTCTTCCCTGATCAATATTGCCATCGGTCTGATCATTGGTCTGGCCGTGATGTATTTTCTGGTGGTTCCGGCAGCGGTATCCAATGCCAACAATGAGGCCCAGAAGACCATCACCGACATCGGCAATCAGTTAGACACCAAGACCTCCCGGATCCAGGAACTGGAGACCCAGATGCAGGCACTGCAGACAGAGAATGATACGCTGAATCAGGAACTGCAGGGGTATGTGGGAACCGACGGTACGCTACAGACCATCGACAGCCTGTTAGCGGCAGCCACCACATATCTGGAGACGCAGGATATTACCCAGACGGCGGCTAACCTGGAAAGCATTTCGGCATCCGTGGATGTGGACAGTACTTCCGAAGCATTCCAGAAGCTGTACAAGACGTTGCTTGGCCTGATCGGGCCGCAGCTGTCCGCACAGTATTATGAGACAGGCTACAATGCTTACCGCAGCGAGGATTACGCGACGGCCATCGAGAACCTGTCCAAGGCAGTCATTTACGATGAGACCAACAAGGATGCCTGGCTGAGCCTGGGCAACTCTTACCGTAAGAGTGACGATGCCCAGAATGCCATCACCACCTATGACAAGATCATAGAGCTGTTCCCGGATACGGAGACGGCCAGAAGTGCCCAGAGATATCGTTCCCAGCTGGCAGAGAATACGGCACAGTAGGGAAGAACAATATACCATCAGACAATGACACACAACACACGAAAGAGAACTTGCGTAAAGTAAAGCGCGGGTTCTCTTTTCTTTTGAGTAAAAATGCTGGAAAACAGCGGAATGTGAGGAAATATGGAAGACTTTCAGATCATTGATAACTGCCTGATGGTGCGCATGCCGGAGGAAGTGGACCACCACAGAGCCTCCTATATCTGCGAAGGGGCGGACAGGCTCTTGGTCAGGGAAAACGTGGAAAATGTAGTGTTTGATTTTGAGGATACCCGGTTCATGGATTCTTCCGGGATCGGGATCATCATGGGGCGGTACCGCAAGATTTCCTGCTTCGGCGGACATGTCTATGCGATCCATGCAGACCGGCAGATCCAGCGGATCTTCCGTATGTCCGGGCTTCACAAGATCGTTGAGATCCTGCCGGGTTAAACGTTGGAAGGAAGATTCTGTCGAAAATGAAAGAAATTATTCAAAAAATTATGAAAAACAGTGCAATAATAGGCGCAGAAATGAGGAGAACATGGTAGCAGAGAGGGAAAACATTCAGGTGACGGAAGAAAAAGAACTTTTGCAGCAGAGAACGCAGGGCAGCCGGAATGAGATGGAGATCGTATTTGACGCGGTCTCCTGTAATGAAAGCTTTGCCAGAGTGGCGGTGGCGGCTTTCATTACCCATCTGAATCCCACACTGGAAGAACTGGCGGATATCAAGACCGCAGTATCGGAGGCAGTAACCAATGCCATTATCCATGGATACGAGAATCTGTCCGGTTATACGAAGCATGGGGAGATGCGCCCGGCGTACAGCATTATCCATCCGGGAAAGGTAAGACTGCACTGCATTCTTGAGAACGATACGCTTTCCATCGAGGTATCGGATCAGGGAAAAGGCATCGAGGATGTGGCCAGAGCCATGGAACCGTTATTTACCACGAAGCCGGAACTGGAACGGTCCGGCATGGGATTTGCCTTTATGGAAGCCTTCATGGATGAGCTGGAAGTGGAGAGCATCCCCGGCAAGGGCACGAGAGTACATATGTGGAAGAAAATGCGCTGCGGAGACTGGATCGGAAAAGAGGACTGAGGCATGGAAGAAGTATCAGTACTCATCGGAAAGTCACAAAGCGGAGATAAAGAAGCGAGAGAAGTACTGATCGAGAAAAATCTGGGACTGGTGCATCACATTGTGAAAAGATTTCTGGGCAGAGGTTATGACCCGGAGGATCTGTTCCAGATCGGTGTCATCGGTCTGATGAAAGCCATTGATAAATTTGACCTGAAGCTGGAAGTGCGGTTTTCCACGTATGCCGTTCCGATGATCACCGGAGAGATCAAACGGTTTCTGCGGGATGACGGGTTACTGAAAGTGTCCAGAACCATCAAGGAGGATGGTCTGAAGGTCAGGCTGGCAAGACAGCGGCTGCAGAGCAGACTGCGCAGGGAGCCTACCCTGCAGGAGCTGTCCGAGGAGGCACAGCTGGACAGAGAGGATGTGATCCTGGCCATGGAAGCCGGGGCGGAGGTGGAATCCCTCTATAGCAGCAGCGGACAAGAGGATGGCAGCGAACTGTGCCTGGCGGACCGGGTAGTGGCCGCGGCCCACGGCTGTGTGGGAGCCAGCATGGGAAGCAGCAGTGCGGTGGAAAATGATGTGGAGAAGGACAGACTGCTGGACCAGATGCTGCTGGCACAGCTGCTTGGGGAGCTTCCGGAGAGAGACCGGGAGCTGATCCGTATGCGCTATTTTCAGAATAAGACCCAGACGGAGATCGCCGGGATCCTGGGAATCAGTCAGGTGCAGGTCAGCCGCCTGGAGAAAAAGATCCTGCGGGAAATGCGGGAGATGGCCGGATAAGGGCCAATTCATTAATAATTCATAAAACAAATTTTTTCCTCTTCCTTTCCGTCGGAAATTCGATTATATTATATGAAGGAACTATTCAGCCCGCATTCGCAAAACCGCTCTTTCAGAGCTTGCTTTTTGCTCATGTGGTTATTTCGCCGTATAAATTATGTCAAATGTTCTTACGAATGCAAGCATTCGACGTACATATTGCCATAATTTGCACGGCTCTGAATAGTTATATATAATCTTATAGACCGCAATGCTGCATAGTTATAGAGAGACAGCATGAAAAAGGAGAGCAGGGGTACTTATGAAAAAACAAAATGAAAACGGACGGATCCCCGAGGATCGTCTGAGCAGAGCAAATAAGCGTAAGAAAAACAACACCATAGCATCCATTCTGGTCATGACCGGATGCCTGTTGGTGTTAGTACTGGTAACGTATGTTGCGGGAATCCTGTATTCCTGGATCGACAGCAAGTTCCAGAATAATGCCAACGATCTGGCGGCAGCGGCGGAAGCCGGAAGCCAGACGGAAGAGAGCACACAGGAAGTGGTGAAGACCTATACGCAGGAGGAAGTGGATGCCCTGATCGCTGAAGCAAAGCAGCAGGCTGAGGACGAGGAAGAGAACAAGATCCTCTCCGGGATCCGTGATGGTCTGACCTCCGGCACTACCATGGTAGAGACCCTGCGTCCTTACTATCCCAATGAACTGGTCGTTGTGAGCAACGGAACCTTTAATTTCGTACCCATTCGTGATGATTTGCAGAAAAATGATTATGTATTGGAGAACCTGAACATTCTCGAGGACGGAGAAGTGCAGTATATGCAGGACGGTCAGGTAGTATCCCACAAGGGAATCGACGTCTCCAAGCATCAGGGCAATATCGACTGGACCAAGGTAGCCGCAGACGGTGTGGAATTCGCATTCATCCGTGTAGGCCTCAGAGGCTACGGCACTGAGGGTAAGCTGGTGGAGGACGAATACTTTGAGCAGAATGTCAAGGGAGCATTACAGGCAGGAATCAAAGTAGGTGTCTACTTCTACTCTCAGGCCATCACAGACGAGGAACTGTTGGAAGAAGCCAATCTGGTACTGGAAAAGGTAAAACCTTATAACATCGAACTGCCCATCGTCTTCGACGTGGAAAAAGTCAGCGGCGGCAAGGGCCGTGCCAACGAACTGAGCGTGGAAGAGAGAACCCGCCTGACCGCCCTGTTCTGCCAGACCATCCAGGATGCCGGCTACAAGCCCATGATCTATCACAACATGGAGATGGGAACACTGATGCTGGATCTGGGACAGCTGGAACAGTACGATAAGTGGTTCGCTTATTATAATGATGATCTGTATTATCCGTATGCCTATAAGGTATGGCAGTACAGCGAAAAAGGCGCTGTGGACGGTATTAATGAGGAAGTGGATCTGAATATCTGGTTCGGGGACTTCTAAAGGGTGATTACGATGAAAGAGAAGATCTAGATGAAAGACTGTAGAAGGACATTACTGGACGAATTTGTGAAGCTGTCGAAGGATTGGGACAACAATAATATGTTATATAATTCTCTTATGTTTTCTAAATTATATCCTGGAGATGTTGAAAATAGCGTAGCAGATGCTTCACTGATGCCGAAGCAGAGTGATGAAAAGATGAGAAATGATATCATGACAAGCTGGTGGACTCCGACTAAAATCTTTTTATTGGGAAATAAGAAGGAGTTAATGCAAAAATCAAGGAAAGAATTGGAGGAAGTCTTATTGGAACGGATTCCTATGGGGAAGGATGAAGAGCAACTCCGAGAAAGCTTATCAAAAATTCGGCATGAAAAAACAGGGGAAAAAATAGAAAAAGACGTTATAGATGCATTTATGGGGTTCCTTGGATCAGTTTATGCCGTGGGCAATATGACAAGTGCAGCGGTGACATCCAGGGGTGGTGCCTTGGATAATTGGGATGCAAAACTGAAAAACATACATGAGAAGTATATAAAAGAAGAAAAAGCGTGGGTTGATTATGTAAAGACCAATAAATTTGAGTGTTATTTTGTGGATAAGGATCCGCGTAAGGAAATAATCCCATTTTGGAGTTACGGTTACAGCAATTTAGCATCTGCAACGGATGCTGATTGGATGGAATATTTTTCCACGGTTACAAAAAGGATTGAAGAAAGAGACAAATTGAAAGCCTGAATAGATATTCATTCACTTGCGAATATAGCTCCTATAATACAAATAATGATACTTTTTAAAAGTAAGACTTTAAATGAGACGGTTGCGGCCGTCTCGTTTTATGTAGCCAGAAATTTTTTATAACCTTATCCATATCCCCATATCCAAAAATCATTTTATTTTCTAAATATACTACCACTTATTTACAAAAATATTGCCATAGATGTTGTGGAGAAAGAGAGGAAGAGACGGGGAGGAAAGCATTATCAGGCATCTATGATGCATATGATATTCGGAGGAAATCCGGGAAGTAGCAAAAGGAGGCGTATTATTCATTGATGAAGCATATTCTCTGCAAGGCGAGATCGCTATTACGACATTGCTTCGGGAAATGGAAAACCACAGAGAGGATGTCATTGTGATATTTGCCGGGTACCCGGAACCTATGCAGGGGTTCCTTGACAGAAATCTCGGTATGCGGTCCAGAATTGTATTTCAGGTGAAATTTGAGGACTATTACAGCCAGAACTTCCCGGCAGGGAGGAATGCATAGGAATAAGCAGTGGGAACAGCATGCATAAAGCCGGTGGAGAATGTCTGACATGGGATTCTTGCGAGATTCCTGCGGAGGAAGAGGAGCGGGTGGATCCCAGAGAAAGGACCGCTTTGAATATCAGTTTTTCCGAATCCCCTGTATCTGGAGGCAGATTTTCCGGAGATGGAAGAGGTGCAGGATGAGAAGCAGAGAGCACACCGGGTTCGCGGGTGAGGCAGAAACTATATGGGACAAAGTATATTAAGGAGTCTGAATGAGCAGAAGCTATAAGCATACGCCGGTATATGAGGCGAAGGGGAACAGAAGCAAGGAGCGATCCCGCTTCCAGAAAGCTCGACAGATATCAGAAGTGCTACCGAAGGAAATGAGAAAAGGAGGAAGGATATGCATTATGTTATCGGCGACATACATAACGACCTGAAGAAACTGAAACAGATCCTAAAGCAGATCAATATCACCAGGGATGATGAACTGATCGTCCTTGGTGATGTGTTTGACCGGGGTGGAGAAACTGCGGACCCCTTCGGAGTATATTGTGCCCTTGCCGGCTTGCAGGGAAAGTGCTCCTGGATACGAGGCAACCACGATGACTGGCTGGCAAATTATACTTATGAGTACTTTAATACTCCGGAGAAAAAACGGCACAAATTAGCTCCCTATGGTTACAACAGTTTTGAACTGCTGCGACAGCGTATTACCGAAGTAGACATGCGGAACATTGCTGATCTGATCAAGGGACTGCCGCTACAGAAGGAACTGGAGCTGGAGGGAAAGAAATATCTGTTTGCCCATGCCATGACTTCCCATCCGGATGTCCGGGAAGAGGACCGATATTACATGCGGGGGACGATGGATATTGACTGCTTTTTCTTTGAAGGTATCGATGGATATATCTCCATGTGCGGTCATACGCCCACGGACAGCATTGTGTGGAAGAAGGACAGAAGATATCTGGACGAGCCGGGCAATTCCATCTGGTGCAACGACAGACATAACGTATATCTCTTAGATTGCGGATGTGGCTTTGCCGGTGGAAGACTTGCCTGTCTCTGTCTGGAGACAAAAGAGCGATTTTACGCCTGAAAACGGGACGAGGATATTTATGTACAGGAATTATTTCTACAGGGAGGATCTTAAGGTAGAACTGACACAGTTGGAAGAAGAGGATGAAAAAGAGCGGTTCCTTGAGGGAAGTAAACATAAGAGGCTGATTCCCGGTTATGTTGCGTTGGAAGTCAAAGAAAATACCTGTAAGATATCTCCGGTGCTGTATCCGGAGTTTCGTGGGAAGGGATACTGGAAAGATGCCAGAGAACTTTTGCTGGAAAGAATCTTTAAAGAAAGATTTTTCACAGAAGAAAACGGAAGACGTGTTCCTTACCGGATCGACCGGGTGGCGATCGTATTGTATCAGAAACCCCGAGATATTGCCCGGAGTACGGAAGGAAAGCTTTTGTTTCGGGATTTGAAACCTTATTTACAGATATTCGGATATTTTTCTGTAGTGGACAGAGACAACTGGTCCGGTGAAATGTATAAGTACAGAGATGACATACCGGAGAAATACGATGACAGGCCCGTATATGGAATCGGTATGGAGGATAATCCCGATGCGGATACATTGCCGCCAAAGCGGCTGGTGATCGTGCTTTCAGAGAATGAAAAGGAAGAATCATGAAAAAGTTTATGGAACTGTTGGAATGCGATTTCCGTAGCGGAGAAAACAAATATTGTCTTTTAAAATCTCCGGAAGGCTTTACTTCTTTTCAGATACACGAGGATTACGGAAAAATCTTCTGGATCAGAGATGACCTGTATCGGGAAAATTACCATAATGTGATCGAACCGCTGATCCATTATCCGGGAGATCGAAGATTTCTGAGTTCTCCGATCTGCGGATGCGACGAGAATCGGATTTAGAATCCTTCCTTCTTACGAACTAATCGTAACTCTCTTCTCTTAATGGCATTATCCCATTCCATGCGTTCCCCGTCGTTCTCTAAAATGAGGCCGGGAACCGGAGTGGGCTTTCCATCGTCGCCCATGGCTACCATGACGAAGTAAGCCCGGTTGATGGGATGTCTGGTGCCGTCCTGCTCTTCGCGGTAGGTGTCCACGCGGACTTCCATGGAAGTGTGTCCCACATGGGTGACTTTACCGATCAGCACAATAATGTCATTCAGATAGGCACCGGATTTAAAATACAGGTTGTCGATGGCTACGGTGGTGGCATCCCTGCCGCAGTGACGTCTGGCAGTGGCTCCGGCTACTTCATCGATCCACTCCAACAGTCTTCCGCCGAACAGGCGCCCGAAACCGTTGATATCCGGATGAATGACCACATGCAGCTGATGTGTCTCGGAATCGGAGACTTTTTTCGCGGGAAGTGCACTCGTCTTTTTTTCTGTATTTTCAGTCGTATCTGCTGTATTCATAGTTGTAAAACCTCACATATATTTTGAAATCTAAAATTCTTCACTCAAAACGGCGCAAACAGTAAGTGGGGCAGCGTCTGCACATATATAAAGATAGTATAGCACATTTGGGAAAAAAGTGCCATACGTATATGATTTTCGGTTTTGGGATATTCTATTGTGTGCAGAAAAAGATCATTTGCAGATCCTTTGATAACTGCCGGGAGCAGAACTTTGCGAAAGGGGAACGGAGATGCTGATCAGACAATTATTGCTCATAGTAACCGGGGCCAGTTACGGCCTGTTGTCGGCAGCCGGAGTGTTTACAGTGCTGGTGGCGGTGGGGCTGATCCCCCGGTTCGCAGGCAAGACCCATACCGCACGTTATGTACTTCTCTATGAGGAAATGGTCATTTTCGGGACGCTGGCGGGATGTTTTGTTACGATTTTCCCAGAGTACAGTCAGTGGGGAAATTATCTGCGGGAACACTTCCCGGAACAGATGAGGCTGTGGACGGCAGCGGGCATTGGAGCACAGGCGGTTTTCGGGCTGTTTGCCGGAATGTTCATCGGTTGTCTGGCGCTGGCCATTGCTGAGATGCTGGACAGTATTCCTATTTTTGCCAGAAGAATCTCTTTCCGCCACGGGCTGGGCGGGGCCATTCTGGGGATGGCAGCGGGAAAGATCTGCGGGTCACTGTTTTATTTTGCCACAGAACTGCATCGGACCGTGCAATAAGCAGGGGAATTCTTCCGGAGGAGCAAGCACACAAATAATATGGACAATCTGGGAAAATATGTCTATGCAGAGCAGAAACGGCAGGAAGGGACAGGGTATATGAAGCAGCAGACGGTTTATCTGAAATGTGACAGAAGTGCGGAGGTGCAGGCACAGGATGTTTTCCTAAAAGATGTGGCAGAGATTCGCTGTCAGGATCCGGTATTGCAGGCAAAACTAAAAGCCATCAAAATTTATCATTTTCCCAAGGACGGCGAAAAACGATGTGTGATCAGTTGTCTGAAACTGGTAAGTCTTATGGAAGAAATCTGTCCGGAGATCGATGTGCAGGTGGTTGGAGAGACAGATGTGCTGGTGGAATGGATCTGTGTGAACAGACACAAAGGCTGGCAGCAGTGGATCAAGGCTGCTTTTGTGTGCCTGATCAGCTTTTTCGGTACAGCCTATACGATCATGGCTTACCATAATGATGTGGGAATCAATGAGGTTTTCACGGAAGTGTACCGGATGGCCATGGGTGCTGAACCCGGAGGCTTGAATACGTTGGAAGTATTCTATTCTCTTGGGCTGGCAGCTGGCATTATCGTTTTCTTCAATCATGTCGGTGGCAGGCGCCTGACCAAGGATCCTACCCCCGTCGAAGTCTCCATCAAAAACTACGAGACCGACGTGGATAAGACCCTGATCGAACAAGCAGGAAGAGAAGGAAAAGAGCTGGAAAGCTGACCTTCCCTTATTTTAGTGGAATCATTTCGGAATAAGAGGTATTCCCCTGGGAATCCTTCATGAAGAAGATGCATACGTAATTTTCCGGGTGATCCAGCGGCTGTACCACGGTATGATAATCGCCGGTCAGATCCACATCGAAGCCCATCATCCAGCCGGATTTTTCCCAGTCGAAGAAGTTCAACAGATTACCGTTATCATCCCGGGTCACGTAGCTGCATCTTGCCACTAAGGACATAGTCTCATAGTCATCCAGATGGATCAACTGCTTGCTGGCACTCTGCAATTCCGCATCGTCATGATCCAGAGGAATCGCACTACGGATGATACCATCGGGATATTCGTCGCTGACGACGATCTGTACTTTCGCCGTCTGGGATTCCCAGTTGTCAGTATAATTCATCAGCACCGCATGTGCCAGATAACGATTCTCTGTGTCGCTGATATCGGTCTCTGTCAGGATCATGGGAATATCGGAGAGACCGTCCTGATCCTGCATGTAGACAGCGTTATTTTTGTAAGCAGCATGTAAGAAACCATTTTCATCCAGAGTCACACGGGTACTTCCCTGAATGAAGAGATACATATCATCGGCACGTTCGTCTTCCTCCGCGGTAATATAGCCTTCGTCCCTGGCTTTGCAGAGGATGTAGTAGCCGCCGGAGGCAAAGTTCGCCTGCTGTTCGGGGGTCAGCTGCACGGTAATGTCGGATTCATCGTAAGCACCGTCGTTCTGGGTGGTGACGGAAGTCTCCGCATTGGAGATCTCTCGATCTGCCAGCAGGGTGTCACCGTTTTCAATGGCGTAAAAGTCTTCCAGAAAACGGGTGTAATTGGGAGCAAAGTCCAGATAATATAACATTTCAATGCAGGCATCCCGGTAATCCGTATCCGTCTGGTAAGGATAGCAGATAGAGATTCCTCCGGCATTGTCCATGTTGGTGTCGGAATAGACGATACAGTTTTCTACGGCCTCTGTGGCAGCCTGTGCGGCTTCAGAATCATTCCCCACCAGTTCTAACAGATGCAGGACATCCACCATGCCGTAATTCATATCGGAGGAGTAAGTACCGAAGTCTCTCACCCGTGCACGGTTACGCACCAGTCTGGGGTAATTCTGCACATCCAGAGAAGTGTCCAGTTCCGCAAAATAATCGTTCAGAGCTTCTTCGGCTTCAGCATAGGCGCTCAGATCGACGCAGGAGAGCGTCAGGTCGGAATACAGATTCGGATAGATGTTGAAGACGTATTCCCCGTAATCCATGTAGGAATCCACGATATATTCCCCCATGACATCGCCCGGGATCACCTCATCGGACAGCTCTGACAGGAAATCGTAATTCCAGCCCCAACCGGGTTCGGTCTCCTGGGAGGCAATCATATAGTTGGCGTAGGGAGCCAGCACGGAAGCCACTTCCAGGGAACTCATCAGGCAGGCATCAAAGCCGATCCATTCCAGTTTTGTCATGTGTGCACCCACGGAATCTTCCAGCGCCTCGGACAGTTCATCCAGCGTCAGAAGGTCACGGAAATTCTCATCTACGCCGTAGCCCAGCACTGGTCCGCCGCCGTGATCCCAGAGGATCAGGCTGTAGGAATCTGCCGGGAAGAAATCAAAACCGTAATTTAAAAAGCTGCTCAAAGTCAGGGGATCCCCCATGTTTTCCGCCGGATAGGTATCCACGGGGACGAAACCGGTGTCGGTCAACAGCAGGACGGTGCATTCGTCACTGGACAGGCCGCGGTCCTGCCATTCGGATGCACCACCGGCATAGACCAGAATATTATTGTGCGCTGTGTCCACTCCGGCCGTTTCCATCTCGTCCAGATCCAGACTGGCATTACCGTAATCGGATTCCAGATCTGAGCCTACCAGATAGACCATGATGGTCTGGACCTCACCGATAGCATCCAGCGAGTCGTAATCCATCTGGGGAATAGGGGTGGAAGACGGCTGTGATTCGGTATGGTAAGTACCATGACCGTGAGACGAGGATGCCTGCGAATTGTTTTGTCCGGCATACTCCAGGATCTGTGCAAATACGCCCATAGGCGTGGTACGGATGCGGCACCCGGTCAGAACCACGGGGACCAGCAGCAGACCCCAAAGGGCCCGTAACTTTTTCCTTGTTCTTTTTTTCATAATAATCTCCCTCATGAAATAAAATTTATACTCATCGCCCATTATCGCATGAAAAAAGGAGGGCGTCAAACAGTGTAATTGCTTACAATCTGAAAAAATACCAAAGAAAAAACAAAATTCTGGTTCTTTCTTTTTTTCGGAAAAAGATGGGGAGCCGGAATCCGGTGGACAGTCAGAACCACAGGAAAGAAGAAAAGACTTTTTTACAGGAAAACGGTGTGGACCTCATGATCCGGGTACATGACACCGGAATCGGTATGGCCATCACGGATCAGCTGGTACAGCTCATGGGCGGAGAAATCGTCGTAGAGAGTCTGAAAGATAAGGGCTCGGATTTCACCGTGTTTTTTCAGCTGCCTCTGGCAGAGGAAGGCAGTATCGAAGAGAAAACGACAACAGAGAATCGGGAACAGAATGCGGATAACGCGTTCCGCGGCCGCAGGATCCTGCGACCGCGGAGGTCTATTTCGACGGTATTGGATGGCTTCCGGTGGATGTGACACCGGGGTATTATTATGACGCGGTGAAATTGCAGCAGATGGTGACGACACCGGATATGGTGCACAAGACACTGGCAGAAGATCATAATCTTATGGATGCGGAACAGATCACGGATACCGGAAATGATATGGATACCGTCGTGGCAGAGGTCGGGAGCTGCTGAGAAGTCTGTTTTTATGGAAGAAAACTGTGTTAAAAGAAAATTTGTAAATAGAAGCATACATAAAAAGAGTGAAAACGGACATTCTGTTATCAGAGAGAGCAGTCACAGAGTCTGCCTGCCGTGCAAGCGGCCGGGCGGCGGAAAGGCATGGTACATCTATGAAACAGGAAGACACAAAACAGGGCAATCAGCAGAAGATGCAGAAAGAGACCCCGCATATGTCCGGGAATCCGGCACAACCGGATGTACAGCAGAAGCAGGAATACGAACAGTATGTCAAATCGGTGACTCCCACCCACAATCTGTGGGCACAGATGGGAAAAGCGTTCCTGACCGGTGGGATCATCTGCTGTATCGGGCAGGGAATCCTGAACTATACCGGCAATGTGCTGGGAATGGATCCCCAGACGGCAGGCAGCTGGTGTTCCCTGATCCTGGTGTTTGCATCGGTGGTACTCACGGCACTGCATATTTATCCCAAGATCGTCAAATGGGGAGGTGCAGGAGCCTTAGTACCCATCACCGGCTTTGCCAATTCCGTGACAGCCCCGGCGGTGGAATACCAGAAAGAAGGACAGGTATTCGGTATCGGCTGCAAGATATTCACCATTGCAGGACCTGTGATCCTGTACGGAATTTTCGCCAGCTGGGCGTTGGGACTGATCTGCTGGGTGCTGCAGATGTTCGGGATCCAATTGTAAGTTGAACTGAAATAGAAAACAGTGTAAAATGACTTTGTCCGGATGCGGTTTCGGGCAAAGTTTTTTTATGAAATGTTAAAGGAGAGATTACCATGCAGATAGGAAAAGAGATGGCGATCCCGTCCATCCTGAAGATCGGAAACGGGGCATTAGGTAAGATCGGTGGTTATTTAAAAACGGAAGGTCTGGATCAGGTAGTGTTATTTTTCGGTAACGGACTGATCGATATGTTCGGAGAACTGGTCATGAATTCACTGAAGGAAGCGGACGTGAATGTTCTGGAATACAATGAATTGGATACGGTGGATATTGACGATATCATTACGTTGGCTTTCGCCATTCCCAACAAGGCAAAGGCGGTGATCTCTATCGGTGGAGGCAAGGTCATCGATGCCGGAAAATATGCGGCATTTCTGCGGAACCTTCCTTTTATCAGTGTGCCGACTTCCAGTTCAAGCGACGGCTTTTCCAGTGCCAGCGCATCCCTTCTGGTGCAGGGAAAGCGTACTTCTGTCCCTGCCAGACTGGCTTATGGCATTATCGTGGATACCCAGGTGATCCGTACCGCTCCGGAGAAGTTCATTTACTCCGGCATCGGAGATATGATTTCCAAGATCACGGCACTCTATGACTGGATTTTCGAAGAAAAGGCCGGCTGCGGTGAGGTGAATGATTTTGCAGTGATGATCGCAAAGAAAGCGGTGAACAGCTTCGTTCGTACCCCTTATGAGAGCATCAAAGACGAGCTGTTCCTAAAAGAACTGCTGGATTCTCTGGCCATGAGCGGTATTGCCAACGAGATTGCCGGCAGCAGTGCCCCTACCAGCGGAAGTGAGCACCTGATTTCCCATGCATTGGATAAGATCCTGGAAGTGCCGCAGCTTCATGGCATCCAGGTAGGTATTGCCACCTATATCATGGCAAAGGTACAGGATCACCGTTACATCCGTGTCAGCACGGTACTTAAAGATACCGGATTCTGGGATTACGTGGCAACCTTACATATGAAGAAGGCCGATTTCCTCAAAGCCATCGACATGGCTCCCACTATCAAACCCCACCGCCATACCTATCTCCACGAGGAAGAATACCGCGAAGCAGCAAAGAAACTGGTGCTGGAAGATGAAGTTCTGAACCGGGTACTGAAGGATTGACGGAGTTTATAAAGAGTTTATACTTTTTTTCTTGCAAACATAAAAGATTGCGTTATAATGTTAGATGGCTAACAAAAATGGTTAGCTATCTAACATTTTTATTTACGCGAGCAACGAGCCAAAGTCCGTGCTTGCACGAGACTTTGGCGACTGCCGCGATAACTTGAGAAACTCGCGAAGCGTGTTTCTCATAGTTTGCGTGAGTAGAGAGGAAAATCCCATGCTGGCATGAGGATTTGACGAACACTGCACTAGAGGCATAGGAGATAAGGAGGCAGGATGAACGAGGAGACAAGTGTACTGACGAACCGTCAGCTTGGGTTTGAGATCAAGGCCGCCAACAACATGATCCGCCGGAAGATCGATGCGATCTTTGCTCAGATGGAAGGAAATGAAATCAACGGAATGCAGGGGCCGCTGTTGGGATATTTGTATCACAAGAGCCGGAACGGCGATGTATATCAGAAGGATGTGGAGAAGGAATTCCGGATCCGCAGATCCACGGCAACGGTAATGCTCCAAAGTCTGGAACAGAAGGGCTATATCGTCCGGGTGGCATCCACGGAGGATGCCCGACTGAAAAGGATCCTGTTGACGGAGAAAGCGATCGAGCATCACAATCTGATCGAAGAGCAGATCCGGGATTTCAATCGAGAGCTGGAGAACGGTATTACCGAAGAAGAGAAGCAGACATTCTTAACTATTTTAGATAAGATGATGCAGAATCTGGGACTGGACAGCAGGCGGACCGGACGTTGTAACGGGCCATGCCGGAACGAGTGATGCTGGCAGTCATGCATAACAGAGAGGTTACAAAACATTTATTATAGGATAGAAAAATACAAGAAAGGAAACCAGCTATGATCAAAGCATTAGCAAAACAGATCAAGGAATATAAGAGTGCATCTCTTGTAACTCCTATTTTCATGATCCTGGAAGTAGCCATGGAAATGGTGATTCCGCTCCTGATGGCATCCATCATTGATGACGGCGTGCAGGCGGGAGATATGAAACATATTTTTGTCATCGGTTGTTACATGATCCTGGCAGCCATTGTCGGATTGTTCGCCGGTGTCATGGGTGGTAAATACGGTGCGAAAGCATCCACCGGTTTTGCCAGAAATTTAAGAGAGGCCATGTATGAGAACATTCAGACCTTCTCTTTCTCCAACATTGATAAGTTCTCCACGGCAGGACTGGTCACCCGTATGACCACGGATGTTACCAATATCCAGAACGCTTACCAGATGCTCTTACGTATGTGCTTCCGCGCACCGGTCAGCCTGATCTGTGCTATGCTGATGGCGTTCCTGATCAATGCAAGAGTGGCAAGCATTTATCTGGTGGCGGTAGTGTTCCTTGGAATCGTTATCATTTTTATTATGAGAGCAGTGTCCAAGTATTTCAGTGAAGTATTCAAGAAATACGATGATTTAAATGCCAGCGTACAGGAGAACGTAGCCGCACAGCGTGTGGTAAAGGCTTATGTGCGTGAGGACTATGAGATCGACAAGTTCCATAAGGCCAGCTACAACATCTACAAGATGTTCAAAAAAGCAGAATGTACCATGACTTATGTATGGCCGGTAATGCAGTTTACCGTATACGGCTGTATCCTTGGAATCAGCTGGCTTGGCGCTCACATGATCGTTGCCAGCCAGTTGACCACCGGTGAACTGATGAGCCTGCTGACCTACTGCATGAGTATCCTGATGAATCTGATGATGTTAGCCATGATCTTCGTTATGATGACCATGAGTGCAGCCAGTGCAAGGCGTATTGCAGAAGTACTGGAAGAGAAGGCAGATATCACCAATCCTGAACAGCCTGACTACGATGTGACAGACGGTAGTATCCGTTTTGATCATGTGACCTTCCGCTATAACAAACAGAGTGAGAAGCCGGTACTGGATGATTTAAACTTTGAGATCAAAGCCGGAGAGACCATCGGTATTCTGGGTGGTACCGGTAGTTCCAAGACCAGTCTGGTGAACCTCATCAGCCGTCTGTATGATGTAAATGAGGGTACGGTCTATGTCGGCGGTAAGGATGTCAGAAGCTATGATCTGGAGACTCTGCGTAACGAAGTATCCGTAGTATTACAGAAGAACGTGCTGTTCTCCGGTACCATCTTAGAGAATCTCCGTTGGGGCGATGAGAATGCTACTGAAGAGGAATGCATCCGTGCCTGTCGTCTGGCCTGCGCCGATGAATTCATTGAGAAGATGCCAGAGAAATACAATACCTATATTGAACAGGGCGGAAGTAACGTATCCGGCGGACAGAAGCAGAGACTGTGTATTGCCAGAGCACTGCTGAAAAAGCCGAAGGTACTGATTCTGGATGACTCTACCAGTGCCGTGGATACCGCTACCGATGCGAAGATCCGTAAGGCATTTGCCACGGAAATCCCCGGTACGACGAAAATCATCATTGCACAGCGTATCTCCAGTATTCAGGATGCAGATCGTATCATCGTTATGGATAACGGTAAGATCGATGCATTTGCACCTCACGAAGAACTGCTTCGTACTAATGAGATCTATAAGGAAGTATATGAAGCCCAGACCCAGACGGGTGGCGGCGACTTTGATGAGAATGGAGGTGAGTCATAATGCCAGGACCTATGGGCGGCGGAATGCGTGGACCCGGCAGAAGAATGCAGGGCGGTACACGTATTGAGAATCCGGGAAAAGTATTTAAACGACTGATGGCGTATATCTTTAAAAATTACGGCATTCACTTTATCTTTGTGTTGGTCTGTATTGTACTGAGCGTTGTGGCAAGCATTCAGGGTACTCTGTTCATGCAGAGACTGATCGATGACTATATCATGCCCATGATCGGACAGAAGACTCCTGACTTTGGCAATCTGTTCCGGGAAATTGTCCGTGTGGCTGGTTTTTATCTGGTCGGTGTGGCGGCCACTTATGCTTACAACCGTATCATGGTAACCATAACTCAGGGAACACTGAAGAATCTCCGTGATGATCTGTTCGAACACATGGAAAAGCTGCCGATCAAGTATTTTGATACCCATTCCCACGGCGATATCATGTCCATTTACACCAATGATATTGATACTTTACGTCAGATGATCAGCCAGAGTATCCCGCAGGTATTTTCCAGCTTCATCACCGTAGTCGGTACCCTGGGAAGTATGCTGGTATTAAGTGTGCCTCTGACAGCAGTCAGTCTGATCATGGTGGCACTGATGATGTTCGTCACTGGTAAGGTAGCGGGCTTAAGCGGAAAATATTTCGTAAAGCAGCAGAAGAATATCGGTAAAGTCAACGGTTACATTGAGGAAATGATGGAAGGCCAGAAGGTAGTCAAGGTATTCTGCCATGAAGATAAGAGTCTGGAGGAGTTCAAGGCTCTGAATGATGAACTGTGCGACAGCGCATACAATGCGAATAAGTTCGCAAACCTGATGGGACCCATCAATGCCCAGCTGGGTAACTTAAGCTATGTGGTATGTGCCATCGTCGGTGGTGCCATGGCGCTGGGTGGTTTCGCAGGACTGACGCTGGGTAAGCTTGCCAGCTTCTTAACTTTTAACAAGAGCTTCAACATGCCTATCAGCCAGGTCAGCCAGCAGCTGAACAGTATCGTTATGGCACAGGCTGGTGCCAAGAGAGTCTTCGATCTGCTGGATGAGCCGGTAGAGACCGACGAGGGATATGTGACCATCGTCCGTGCCAAGAAGGTAAACGGCAAGATCGTGGAGTGTACCGAGAGAACCGGTATGTGGGCATGGAAGCATGTGCATCAGGCAGATGGTTCCGTAGATTATATTGAATTACAGGGTGAAGTAGTATTCGATGATGTGGACTTCGGCTACAATGATGACAAGATCGTGCTGCATAACATCGAGATGTATGCAAAGCCCGGTCAGAAGATTGCATTTGTAGGCTCCACCGGTGCCGGCAAGACTACGATCACGAACCTGATCAACCGTTTCTATGATATTCAGGATGGTAAGATCCGTTATGACGGCATCAATATCAACAAGATCAAAAAAGCGGATCTGCGGAAGTCTCTGGGTATCGTATTGCAGGATACCCATTTGTTCACAGCTACCGTTATGGACAATATTCGTTTCGGTAAGCTGGATGCTACAGACGAGGAAGTCATTGCCGCAGCAAAACTGGCTAACGCGGATACCTTTATCCGTCAGCTTCCGGATGGTTACAACACAGTCCTCACCGGTGACGGTGCGAACTTAAGCCAGGGTCAGAGACAGCTGCTTTCTATTGCCAGAGCAGCCGTAGCGGATCCTCCGGTACTGATCCTGGATGAGGCTACCAGCTCTATCGATACCCGTACCGAGAAAATTGTACAGGACGGCATGGATAAACTGATGAAGGGCAGAACCACCTTTGTCATTGCCCACAGACTGTCCACTGTCAAGAATAGTGACTGCATCATGGTTCTGGAACAGGGCCGCATCATCGAGCGCGGCAACCACGATGAACTCATCGCCCAGAAGGGCAGATATTATCAGTTGTATACCGGTAATGCGATCGCTGAGGGGTAAGTGAATAGATATGCTATACCAAAAAACAGTGCCTGGATTGGCACTGTTTTTTATATGAAGTATTTTATAAAGAGGACTTAACCTGAGATCAATACCCAGGTATCCCGCCAACGCAAGTATTTTATTACAAAATCCACATCCACCGGCTGCCCGGACAATACCGGATAGAACAGCAGGAACAGGGCAAACGCCACCGCAGCATAAGCGCAGCAGACGATGATGAAGGTGCGGTCAGACATATGCTTCTTCCACTGCATCAGGCTGTACACGATCATCAGCACTACAAAAGGAACACTGGGGAAATAGTGGTAGATGAAGGTAATTCTGGTGACGAAGAACCAGGGCAGGTACTGCGCCAGGTAGCCGACTGCGAGGAAAGCAGCTGCTGCATATTCTCTGTGGGACAGGGTGGTCGCAGTATCTGTGGAGCACTCTGTTTGTGTGTGTCCTGTCAGAGAACAGAGAAACGCATTGTTGCGAATTAACAGGTACAGGATGTAAATAAATGCCAGAATACCGATCCACCATACAACAGGATTACCGAAGGCACTGATCCCTTCCTTGACGGCATCAGTCACATAACCGGAATAATACCAGATCGGGCGGACCATAGTGGGCCACTGATACCAGGAAGAGGAATAAGGATGCGTTGCCTCCAGGCCGCTGTGATAGTTGAACATGGAAGTCTGGTTGGTCAGCATACGGTCAAAAAGTCCCGGATGGGAATTGTCTACAAAGGGCAGGTAGGACAACAGATAGATTACGGCCGGAACCAGCACGAAAAAGGTCAGGCAGAAGTCGATCGTCTTTACCGTATAATCTGGGAATTTCTTTACAATCTGCTGATGCTCCATGCCGTTGGTGCTTTTTCCGGGATGGGCTTTGGCATAGAGGTATTCCCGGTAGCGTCGCAGCAGATGCGCAAAAAACAGCAGTGCCAGTCCACAGCCCGCATAGATACCGGTCCATTTGCTGGCAATTCCCAGTCCCATGCAGATGCCGCATAAGCCCAGAGGCACAAAGGTCTTATACAACGGTGTATCGTAAAAACTCATAGAACAATAGTAGTACATAAAATAGTACATTGCAATCACAAAGAACGTGATATAAACATCGATGGTGGCAATCCTTGTCTGCGTAAAATGCATAAAATCAAAGGCAAACAGGAAGCAGGCCAGAGCTGCTGCATGAGTATTCCTTGTCATTTTTTTCCCCAGCAGGTAGATAAACGGCAGCATGGCAATGCCGAACAGAGTACCCATGATACGCCAGCCGAAAGGATTCATTCCAAAGATGGCAACACCCAGGGCGATGAAAATCTTGCCCAGAGGCGGGTGGGTATTTTCGTAGGTCGGCAGGCCGTGAAGGAACTCGTAAGCCGTGCGTGCGTGATAGATTTCATCGAAATACATGCTGTTGCGGAAGGAATAGCGTTCCGGGTACAGATCGCTTTCGTCAAACAGTGTAGGGTAGGCATCTGCGTTCAACGGGCGTGTGATGTTGCCATTCGCGTCCAGGAAGACCAGTTCAATCAGAGAGGCATCATTATCCGTCAATGACAGACGCAGATATCTGGTTGTGGCAGACACATCAGAAGTACCGTTTTCTGTGGCCTGTGTCAGCAGATCCTGCAGTGAGACATCCTGCCAGGTGAAGACATTGTTTAAAATGATCTCACCGAGATAAGTCCAGGAGTCTTCGGCATTACTTTTGACATCCATCCCAAAATGTCGCTGGTGCCAGGGAGCCAGATAACTGGCCATAGTCACAGGCAGCGCATCTTCGGGGAATTCCAGCTCGATGGCCTGTAATTCTCCCGACATATCATAAGTTGTTGTCGGAGCTTTGCGGTCTCCAAGATCATAGAGGGCAAAGCAACTGTACAGAATACCGATTGCCAGCAACAGGCACAGATCCGGTTTCGTGAAATGGATTCTCTCTTCGGAAGGAATGGGCTCCAGGGGAGAGAGAAAATATTCTCGAAGTCTTTGTCCGAGTCCTGCGGCAGATCTTGTGGAAGCAGTATGCCCGGAAGCTCTGCGGCCTGTTGCGGTCTGCGTCTTCGCATTGGTGGCAGTCCCTGTTTCATCGTGAACATAATATTTCCAGATGATCTTATAGAAATAATACAGGCAGCACAACATTCCGGCAGATACCAGCAGAATGATGGGAGCCTTGCGGTCATAATTCTGCGGATCGTAATGGTACAGCACATTGGCGGTGTTGTAAAAATGCAGCACTGCAAATCCACTGAAGCATTTCCAGAGAGGTGTAGAGGGCCGGTACAGGCAGCAGAAAAGCAACAGTGCCAGACCGGGATACATATAACGCTCATGCATACGGACGGAGAACAGGAACATCGTCAGGATGATAAAGGCACCGAGACAGAAATATCTTGAAGGCTCTTTCCGGCAGCGGGCTGCAATAAGGAAGGTAAAGAGTACGATCAGCAGGATCACGATAGTGCCCCAGGTCTTACAGGGCAGGAAGAGGAAAATCGTGTTCTGGTCGACCCAGTTCATTCCTAATAGTCCCCAGAAATTGTAGGCATTGATGGCTGCATATTCATAGGATCCCAACGTTGAAGTATATTGTGAGATCGCAGCGGTTAATCCGAAAGGAGCGCACAGAAGGAGCATCCCGCAGATGACAACCAGACCACCGCACAAATTATAGAAGAATTTCCGCCAGGAAAAATCCTGTAAGAACACATGGTCCCAGATCCCTGCCAGCAGTACCGGCGTGAAGATCAGCATCTGTGGCTTTAACAGGACACCCAGTCCGTAGACAGCATAGGCAGGAAGCAGGTTTCCCTTCATGAGGAACAGGCACATAAGGATGATCATCAGCGTGTATACGGAATCCACCTGTCCCCAGCAGGAAGAATTCAGAATGACCGCCGGCTGGAACAGATACGCAGAGGCAGCAAAGATTCCTTGCAGATCGGAAAAATGCAGTCGCTTTACCGCCTCTCTGTAGAGTAGAAACCCACAGGCAATATCACAGAGAATTGCGGGTAATTTTAACAGTAAAATATGCAGATCGGAATAATAAGGAATCTGCAGCAGAGATCGTAACGCTCCGATCAGATACAATACATACATGAAACCGGGCGGATAGTCCGTAAACATCTCGGCAGAATAGAACTGCCTTGGCCCTAAAGTGAAGATCCGGTCAGCCCAGGCTGCAAAACAGGCGATATCATTACTGAAGCCGTGGGTGGTGTATGCAAGGAGCAGGCGCAGAAGCAGGGCACCTCCAAATACAAGCAACAGAAGAGAACGCCGGCTGCCGGTATTGCGGAAATGAGAACTGTTCTGAAAGCCAGTATAGCAGACACCGCACAAAAGCAGTGAAAGCAGTGCAAAAAGATGTATCATAAGATTTTATTCCCCCAATAGTTTCTTATTTAAAATCATACCTTAAAAATATCAAAAAATAACTCTTTCGTAAAGACGAATGCGGAAAAATAAGGTATAATCATTAACAAATTATAACGATTCTTGCAGGAAGGGGAAACTGGCATGAAAAATAAAAAAGCGGAAAATGCGATCACAGCAGTGCTGGCGGCAGCGGTACTGGTGACCGGAGGAATGAGTCTGCATTCTTATCTGTCAGAGCAGAGAGCAAAAAATGAATACGATGCCATCCGCCAGGAGGTGGTGGCAGAGCCTGCGGCGGGGGAAACACAGGAAGAGATTGCGGAGAAAAATCATCCGGAGCTGCAGATCGACTTTGCCGAACTTATCAGGACCAACCCGGATTTTCGTGGATGGCTCTATTTCCCGGCATTGGACATCAGTTATCCGGTGGTACAGGGGGAGGACAATGACTATTATCTGAAGCATTCCTTTGAGGGGGAGAGTGTGAATGCTGGATGCATTTTCATGGACTGTGGGGCTTCAGCAGACTGGTCAGACAGGAATACCTTCGTATTCGGACATAATATGCGGGATGAGAGCATGTTTGGGGCTTTTAAAAATTTGCTGAAGGGGACGGCAAGCTGCGAGGAGAATCCTTACTTCTATATATACACGGAAGATAAAGTCTACATTTATGAGATTTTTTCCTATTATGAAACAAAGAGTACCAGTGACCGTTTTGCCACGTTTACCTCAGATGCCTCCTATGATGATTATGTGCAGTGGGCCACGGAACATTCCCTGTATGCTTCAGATGCAGACTTAAGTGACAGGGGAAATATCGTATCCCTATCTACCTGCTACGGCTCATCCGGTACAAAAAGGCGGGCTCTGATCCATGGAGTACTGACAGAAACGGCTGCATACTAAGGCTTGTGTTACAAAAATAAAAAATGATACTGAAAAGACCAAAAAAATAATAAAAATCTGAACCTTTTTTGAAATGGCGTCAGTCTTAATAATTGTAAAGAGGAACGAAAACGTTTAAAGACGTTGAAACACGCAGTTTCATTGAGGGAGAAATCAGATGAGCAGATTTGGTAGGTATGTAAGGGAAAAAGTGGTAAAGGTTCTGGTGACAGCACTGGTTGTAGGTTCTGTTGCAGGGAACGAAGGGATTGCTTTGCAGGCAGCAGGTGCGGATTTAAATGATCCATTTTCATTTGTATTATATACAAATGAATTTGTATCCTCAAATCTGGACCATATTGAGGGAAATGCCGCAATTAAAGAATTAAAGGTTTCCATGGTAAGCTATGGGGGAAAATCTTATCTGGGAGATCTTTCTGCTCCGAATCAGATTCTTAAATATACAGCGTCAGGCAGAACAGACGAAAAGGAACTGATAATTCCCCTTATTAATTCTGACGGAACCCAGAACTCTGTTGAGCGGGAAGTGACTGGACAGGGTTATAATATTATAGTTGGCGAAAATAAATTATATACTGGAAATCTTCTGAAGAACTGTGAGGTATGGGATACAGATATTGCATCTGAGATCAGCAATGTCCTGGCAGGTAATATGGTACAGAAAAGCAAAGTTTTATATGCTATGGCGAATGAAGACAGCGATACACGGTTGGTGTTGAATGTGACAAGTGCTGAGTTGAATTCTGGAATAGAAGAGTATGATAAAAAGATCACCGGTGCTGCTTTTTATGGAAAAACAGTTGTGGTAAATGTAAGTGATTCCGGAACTGTGAATATTACCGGCTGGATGAATGCACATGGTGCAAAAAAGCAAGCATTGGAACATCAGCTGTGGGCAGACAGAATTATTTGGAACTTTGGCAATGCAACAGAAGTTAATGTAAATTCTATTTTCGGATATATTCTGGCTCCGACTGCAACTGTCTATAATGGCGGAACTGTTGTTGGAGGCATCATAGCGGATAAGTATAAGCAGGGCGGTGAGATTCACTGTCCGTGCGAACCGGATGAGCCGGAATCTACACCTACACCGGTGGTAACCGAGGAGCCTACGCCGACACCGACGGTACCGGTGGTAACCGAGGAGCCTACGCCGACACCGACGGTACCGGTGGTAACCGAGGAGCCTACGCCTACGCCGGTAGTAACCGAGGAGCCTACGCCGACACCGGTAGTAACCGAGGAGCCTACGCCTACGCCGGTAGTAACCGAGGAGCCTACGCCGACACCGGTAGTAACCGAGGAGCCTACGCCTACGCCGGTAGTAACCGAGGAGCCTACGCCTACGCCGGTAGTAACCGAGGAGCCTACGC